>Ga0210402_10000286_pt1 | contig 57473 bp, 43 predicted proteins | sample IncBWC7MmetaG_FD_161055 | JGI IMG/M metagenome (GOLD analysis project Ga0210402, IMG submission 161055) | Forest soil microbial communities from Barre Woods Harvard Forest LTER site, Petersham, Massachusetts, United States - Inc-BW-C-7-M | ecosystem: Environmental > Terrestrial > Soil >... | reverse complement strand
CAAGCGACAGACCGGACAAAAAATTTGCACATGGGAAAAATCGCAGCCGTCGATTTCCAGTGCGCAGAGATTTTCACTTCTCTCCAGGATAACGCTCGGATAGGGTACGTAAGTCCCATCGCTGCTTTAGTTTAGCGAATCTTCTGTTTGGACTCCGGGGTGCACTTCCCGCCTTGCGCCTTTCATACTCCCTCAAAAGGGTGCAATCCACGGGTCATTTCGACCCAGATGTAACTCCTAGGAGAAAAAATGAAGAAACTAGTTCTGCTTGCTGTCCTGGCACTGGCCCTGCCTACGGCAGTTTTCGCCGGCAGCAGCATCGACTACACCAATAGTGGCGGCACTCTATCGGGCTCCAACAGCGGACTCTCGCTGGGCGGCTCGGTCTTGATCGCTGTCAACGGAAATGGTGGGCTCATCACAGGGAATGACCTGGGTAGCGTGAGCTTCGAAACTGGAGCCTTGTCGAGTGGGTCGCTGCAAAACGGCGGCACGTTCGCTTCGGGCGGCTGGTTCACCATTACCGGCAACGGCAGCAACGGAGTGCCCAATGGAACCCTGTTCACGGGAACGTTTTCTGGTCCTGTGACCTGGACTATGATGACTCTCGCCAACGGGACTCATAATTACACGTTAACTGGAACTCTATCGGGAACAACAGCATCAGGTTACTCCGCAGTCGGTGTGACCGTTCAATTGACCATCAATACCGGTAAGGGCTTCTTTAACGGCTGCACAAAGATCTCCAGCGGCGACAGCAACGTGGTCGTTCCGGAGCCAGGTTCTCTGAGCCTGCTCGGAACTGGGCTGATTGCTATGGGGGGAATGATTCGGCGCAAGCTGAAAGCGTAGGAATACGCTTCACGCAAATAACCCCGCCTTACGGCGGGGTTATTTGTTTAATGGCGATATTGCCGGCTTTCTTCGATTAACTGCGGAGCTCCGACAATGCTTTGCGGGCATCGACATTATCGGGTTTAAGCTTCACGGCTTTCTCCAACTGCTGCCGCGCCAGCGATGGCTGATTGGCTTTCTGGTAGGCGAGCCCCAGATGGTAGTGTAATACCGAGTCGTCGGGAGCGCCCGCTCGCTCGTTCAGGCGTAGAGCTTCCTGGAACTGGCTGATCGCCGACCGATAAATTCCCTTCTGGTAATAGGCCCAACCCAGCGTGTCAGCAGCATTGGGCGAATTCGGCATGCCGCGGCGCGCGGTCTGCGCCATACCCATGGCCACGTCTACATTGCCACCCTGCTCCAGAAGCACGTAGGCGAGATTGTTGGAAGCCAGAGGATGATCCGGTGAGACGCTGAGAGCCTGTTGGTACATAGCCTTCGCAAGATCCCAGTTTTGTTTGGTTTCGTAGAGTTCGCCGGCCAGAATGTAAAAGCTTACAGCGTTTGGATTGTCCTTGGCTGCTTGCAGGTACGTCGCGAGTCCCTGGTCAACGGATCCCTCCTGGATCTGCACTTTGCCGAGTTTCTCGAGAGCATCGACGTTGTTTTTATTGAGAGCGATTGCCTTCCGCAGCGCAGCTTCAGCTCCTGCATAGTCCCTCTTGCCGTCGAAGAGCGCGGTTCCGAGCAGATCGTAGAAGTTGCTGGTGTTGGGGGATTTGGCGATCTGCGTGTTGGCCGCTGCGATGGCCTTGTCGTACTGCTTCTGCGCGACATACGTATTCATCAATCCACTCAGGGAATCGGGAGACGACGGATCCTTGTCCAAGGCTTGTTGATAGAACTTTTCAGCTTCGGGGAAGTGCTTCTGGGAGAGTTGTATGTTTCCGAGTTGGAAGTAGGGAGCAAAGCTTTCGGGCGCCCGGTTCTTCGCCTCCTCTGCGTCTTTTTCGGCAGCGGCATATTTTTGACGCGCGAGTTCAGCCAAGCTTCGAATCAGGAAACCGTCCGGGGAGTATGGTTGTGCCTGAATAATCTGTTCCGCCGTCTGCGTAACGGCATCAACCTCGCCACGGCTGATCTCAAGGCCGGCGATCAGGCGGTGGGCCTCGGTCATGTCCGGCTTGATACGCACGGCTTCGCGCCATTCCGATTCGGCTCGATGCAAGTCCCGCTGCTGTGCATAGGCTAAGCCCAATTGATAGTGAGCAACGGCGCTATTGGAGTCATTCTTCAATGCGGACTGAAGAGATTCGACCGCTCCCGCTGCATCGTTCTGCCGAAGTTGAATCTCACCCTTGTAGACCAGCGTGTCCACATCATGTGGTGTCGATTTCAGAATTTCATTGTTCAGCTTTGCGGCTTCATCGATCCGGTTTTTGAGAATGAGAATCTGAATGTAGTTCTTTTTGGCGAGAGTGTCCTTCGGATGGTCGTTGTACAAAGATCCATACTCGACCACTGCTTTGTCCAGATCACCGATTGCGAAGTAATAATCGCCGAGCATCCGATAGGCTTCAGGGCTATCCGGAAGATCCTTCTTGGTCTGGCGAAGAAAGGATTCCGCTTCGTCTCTCTTGCCTTCCTGCATCAACAGACGAACGAAGGCGGCACGAGGCGACGAATCCTTGGGATTGATGTCGATGGCGTGCTTGAACTGCTGTTCGGCCTCGGGCATTCGATCGTGAGACTGGTAAAAACCGCCGAGAGCCAGTTGAGCGTTCATCGCCTTGGGATCGGCCTGGACAGCTTTCTTGAAGTTCGCTTCAGCCTGATCGGTCATATTCGATCGAAGCTGCAACAAAGCGAGCAGAAGATAAGACTCCGAACGGCTGGGATCAAGTGCGATGGTTCGTTGTACTTCCTGCATGGCTACCGTTAAGTTGTTCTGAGCAGCGTAGTAATTGGCCCAAGCCTCGTGGGTTTCGGGACTGTTCGGCTGTTTCTCGAGCAGCAAATCGAGGTGGGTTTTGGCCTGCTTGAACGCATCCGAGGAAATGGAGCCATCAGGATTGTGCACAGTCACGAGCATGTTGGCCATGTCTGTGTGAGCGCGATAGTTTTCGGGAGTGAGTTCTACGGTTCGACTGAGTTCCTGGTAGGCGCGATTGCTGTCACCGAGTTTCAGGTACGACTGGCTGAGTTTGTAGTGCGCCTCAGCGAATCGTGAATCGATCTGCGTCGCGTTGGCATATTGGATCGCGGCCTCGCGGTATTTGCCCTCAGCGAAGTATTTTTCCCCACTATCAAAGAACTTCTGCTTGCGAACATTCGGGTCGCGTGAGCACCCGGTTAACAGAGCAAGCAAAAAAGAACTCAGGATCAGTAGGCGCACAATGGTGGAGCGACTCATGTTGTTTCTCCGATGAGGGATACAGGGCAATGACGAAACATCTGGTTTCGGTGATACATCGATCTTACTGTAGAGGAACCGGACGGAGGAATTACCGGAGTCACTGGCGGTTGACCAAATCGCGACATCAGGCCTTCTCAACGCGGAATGTAGTTGTCCAATTGCGGGAGAATGCGATCGGCGAACGGGAGCAGTCGCTGCATGGCAGCGTCCGCACTCTCGCCCGGCGAAATGGTGGTCTTCAGCCTTACCAGAGAGCCGTCACTGCGATTCATCCGGATTGAGTCTGCGACCAGGTAATACTTGGCCCAATATTCGCTGGCCACGCCGCGGTCGTGTGCCCAGTACCAATACAAAACAAGCTGTCGGGAATCGCCCTTCGCGATTACATAACGATTCACCGGAAAAGGCGCGTGGTTGAGAACAGACAGCATCATATGGGCGGACTGCACTGGCGCCCAGCCGGCTCCCGGTAAACAGTTCTTGGGAGAATGTATAGTGTCCCCAGCGCGCTGACTCGGAAAGTAGGCGATAAAGAGATCTACTGGCGGCCGCGGGGTTTGTTCGTCGCGGTAAACTCGCAAGAGAAAATCGCCCGGGCCCAACACCTGAAGGGCATCGTCATCAATGGCCACATCGGTTCCCTCCCAGCTTCCCAGTTGCTGCGGAAAGGACTGCAGCTTCTGGCGCGGAGGGAATACCTCGCCGCGCGTTCGAGCTTGCAGAAAGATCGCGGTGATGATCAGCAGAAGAGCGACGGGGAGAAAACGCGCGATGGATCGGCTCATTCCTTTGCTCCGGCCTTCTCCAAAATCATACTCATCACGTTATGCAGGGCGTAAAGCATCACCAGGGAAATCACGAAGATAATCCATCCCCAGGAGGCGTGGAAATAACCCTCGGCCTTCTCCGGGTCCCAATATTGGACGAGCAATCCAGTTCCGATGATGCGCACGCTGTTGGCCACCACAGCGATGGGGACGGAGGCTAAAGCCAGCACCCACCGCACCCAAAGCCGTTTCTCCATTAGATATCCGTAGATGATGGCGAGGGCAACTAGCGACATCAGCGACCGGATGCCGCTGCAGGCTTCAGCCACTTCCAACGCCATGGCTGGGAGATTGATGACGTTTCCTTCCCGCAAAACCGGCACTCCGAGCACTGGCAATATCAGGCCGGAGACTCGTGAAGCCAGCAACTGTAAGGGAAAAGTGATCTGATTGAAGATGATCGTCGGAATCGGGATCATCAGGATCAAGAACGCCCAGGGAAACAGTAGGGCCCGAAAGTACGTCCATCCGCAAAACAGAACGATAACGCCAGCCAGGAGAATCAGCAGCGAGGAGCGAGAAAGGAATAACTCCGCTCCCAGCTGGCCCACGACGAGAGTGCACATCGCCAGCGCCGCGATCGGCAACCCGGACCAGGACGGACGGAGAGGAAGCTGGGCGAGGTTTTGTCGCTCTTGCCAGATGATAAGGGCAGAAAAGATTGGCACGAAAAACCCATGTGAGAAATTGGGGTCATGCCACCACTGCCCAACCAGGTGAAGCAGGATTGTTCGGTAGAGCCAAAGAATGATTCCAGACAGGATTAGGAGCTGCCAGAGGGGCACCACGGGCAGAGCGCCAGCCTCCCGGCGCACACTCGAAGTGTCGGATTGCAGGATGGTGCTCACGATCCAGGAAATGTCAAGTGTCGGGGGATAGCTCAGGATAAGCCAGTAGGGTAGGTTTGCGCAACGAGACCCTGCAATGTCACGCCTTCAAGAATCGAACCCAACGAAGGTGTAGCCAATAGGATTGAGTGAAAAGTGGGTGTCGCGGACGGCCAATGCTGGGGTTGTGGCAAAGAACATCGGCAGGTTGATTTATAGCAAAATTGGCCCTGGTTCCGATGACAAGGCCGGAGACGTGAGATACTAAGTCCAGCCTAAAAAACCCCAGTTTCCGTCTGGGCGAATCTGGGCAAGATTGCGATGGCCCTCCCGCGCTTTGGTAACAGATCCCTTGGTTACAGCGGTAACGACACGGAAACCCCGAAGAGCTTTATTCTGCAAGTGCCACGAGGACGTCTGGGGATTGAATATCCTCTCCATTGGAGCCGAGGCTGGAGCAAGTGAGAAAAGTTTTTCCCACAGTTGCTACCCTGCGTATAGCCGTGAGGGTAGTCTAAGATCTGAAGTGTCCCCCTTTGAAAGATGCATTTTGTAGTGTAAGTTATTGAAAAACAAGCATGGCTGCAAATTCTTGTCCTCTGGTGCATGGCTGACTCGAGGTTCGGCGAGTGTCTTGCTCTTGTTCTTTCCACGGGCCGACTGGGGTTCGACCTTGGTGAAACCACAGGAAGGGGAAAAATGGGCAAATCATCCCTGGGTTGGGGCGATCGGCCGGTTCCCGTCGACTGCGAAATGGCCATCGATGTTGTGACAAAATTCGTGGAAGGTGCCAGCGCGAGCATGCGCCCGGTGGAAGCGGTTATCCGGGAACTCGCGCAAAGCGACGTGCCGGTATTGCTGCTGGCCGAACGCGGTGCGGGCAAACACGCTACTGCGCAGCGCATTCACGACCTCTCTCGACGAAGTGCGCAACCTTTCCGGAGACTTCTGTGTTCCACCCTCAAGCCTGAGGATCTCGAGAAGCTTTCAGGCCAAAATCATGAGTCTGCGGGCACGATTTTCTTGGAGGAATTGGGGGATCTGAACGCGGATTGCCAGGCATACGTGCAGACGGTTCTCTCGCAGCGGGTTGGCAATCACAGTGAGAGCGTCAAGGCGAGATTCATCTGCGGCAGCGCTCGGGATCTGGAACTCGAAGTCAAAGCGCGTCGCTTACGTGAGGACCTGTATTACCGCATTAGCGGAGTGTGCCTGCGTCTGCCGCCTTTGCGTCAGCGCAAGGAAGACATTCCGATTCTGACTGAGGAGTTTCTCGCGAAATATGCCCAGGAATTCCGCCGTCCGATTCCAGCCTTGAGTAAAGAAACCCGGCGCCTTTTTCAGGATTATTCATGGCCCGGGAACCTGCACGAATTGGAAGCGGCGGCCCGAATCTTGGTAGCGCTGGGTGATGAACAGTTGGCCATGGGCGGACTGCGAGCTCTGCTGCAGAAGGCCCCGTCGGCGCGCAATGGTCGAAGGATGTCGTTGAAAGCCGCCGCTAAGGCGGCCTCTCATGAGGCGGAGAAGGAACTCATTCTCAGAGTCTTGACGCGCACGAGATGGAATCGGCGGCGAGCGGCAGAGGAACTCCAGATCAGTTACAAGGCGCTGCTCTACAAGCTGAAACAAATTGGATTTGAGGGTTATGGAGCGTCGTAAGTGCATGGAGAGTCTAATGAAGAAAGTAATCCATCTGGCAGTGTTGCTGTGGATGGGTTTGTCCGCGAACGCGATGCTGTCGCAAACGCAGCAGGCTGCGACCACCGCATCGAAGTCTGAAAACTCTAGCAGCGCGAAATCCAGCGACGAATTGCAGGCGTCCAACGTAGCGCCGGATTATGTGATCGGGGCCGACGACACCCTGCATATCTCTGTATGGAAAGAGCCCGATCTCACGGAGACGCTGCCGGTTCGTCCTGACGGCAAGATATCCATGCCGCTGCTCAACGACATTACGGCCGCAGGCTTAACGCCGTTGCAATTGCGGGACACGATCACCGACCGGCTGAAGAAGTACATCGCCGATCCTCGCGTCACCGTGGTGGTGACCGGAATGAATAGCCGGAGGATCTTTGTCACAGGAGAGGTTACACACACCGGCCCCATGACGTTATTGCCGCACATGACCATGCTGCAGGCGTTGGCGCAGGCTGGCTTTACGCAGTTCGCCAATCCTAAGGCGATTTATCTGCTTCGCAACGAGAGCGGTAAGCAGAAGAAATTGCCCTTTAACTACAAGGAAGTCGTGAAGGGAAATCATCCGGAGCAGAACATCGAGTTGAGGCCGGGTGACACGATTGTGGTGCCTTAAGGAACTGCGAATGAACAGACGCCAAATTGTAGGAATCGTAGGCATGATGGTGTTCGCGCTTGGGATGGCTTGGGCGCAGGACAATCAGACTCCGCCGTCTGACTCGCAGGCGCCGCAGCAACCGGTCCCGGCTTACGGGCAGGAGAATGCTCCGGCACCCATCAATGAGAATCCGCCTCTTTCGGGGATGGATTTGCCGTCTTTGCAGGAGCATGCAGCTCCGTTGAGTTATCTACAGCCGGGAGCAACTTTCAGTGAGTCTGCAAGTACCAATATCGGGAACACATTGGGCGGAAGTACGTTTGGTTCGATCAGTCGTGGCCTCGGAACGCTGGCACTGAGAAGGTTGTGGAGCCACTATGATCTGGCGCTCGATTACATGGGCGGCGTCGGTTACTACAATAAGGGTGGGGTTGGTCTGAGGCAGTTGCAGGATCTGGGTCTGGAACAGAAGATTCACTGGAAGCGTGGACAACTCTCTCTTCGCGACAGTTTCAGCTATCTTCCCGAAGGTAATTTCGGAGCTGCCTACGGGTCGCTTGGTTCGGTAGGTATTGGCGGCTTGAGCAGTTCGGGTTTCAGTTCTTTTCAGGGCGGGGGTGGATTAGGAGCTTTCGGCCTGACACCGCGAATTCTGAACGTGAGTCTGGCGGAAGTGTCTGAGAACCTAAATCCGAAGTCGGCAGTAACGGCCACTGCAGGATACGCGTTCACGCACTTCTATGGAAACGACGTGAATGGCACATCTTTCATTGGAAGTTCGCAAGTCTCCGCCCAGGGCGGGTACAACCGGATCCTGACTCCACATACTCAGATCGCTGTTGCCTACGGATATCAGGGGTTCGATTTCAGCGTAACTGGTGCGGCGTTTCACACGCACGTCGTGCAGGGGATGTATGGACACCGTATCTCCGGCAGGTTGGACTTGCTGCTGGGGGCCGGTCCTCAGTTGGTGCTGACCGACACGCAAAGCCAAGTTTGCAGCGATCCCACCATTCCGCCTCAGTATTGTGTGGCATTCGGTGGCACACTGATGCCGATAACGAGTCGGAACAGACGGGTTGGTGTCGCCGCCCAGGCACGCCTGCGCTATCGCCTTTCGAAGAATAACTTGGACTTGCGATACGAGAGGTTCGCGACAAGCGGCGGCGGGGTGTTTGCGGGGGCACAGACCGACCTGGTTCGCTTTGATGTCGAGCATCACCTATCGCGTGTCTGGACCCTTATGACAAATTTGGGATATTCACACAATATTCGCCTGCAACCACTAACACAGCAGCAGATACAGGGGTGTACCAGTTTTCAGAACCCGCAGAACGCGTGCCCCGCTAATGACGCGACGACATACAACTCCGGTTTCGCGGGTGCCGCACTGCACCGCTATTTCAGTCGCCAATGGCACGGCTTCGTGAGTTACCAGTTCAATGAGTTGGCGTTTGACCATTCTTTCTGTGTGAGCGGCGTCCCCTGCAATCGAATCTCGAACCGACAGGTAGTGACGCTGGGATTGGATTGGACACCCCGGCCAATCCGTATCGACTGATTCCAGGCCGTACCAGCGGGCCAGGTGTGGCGCGAGGGCGGCCAGATTGGACTTAAGGAAATGATTACAAATCGTGAATTAACCATGCAGGACTACACGGCGATGTTACGCCGCCGGGCGATGGTCATCCTGATTCCTGCGCTGCTGGCGCCCTTGGCGGGGTTTCTGATTTCATACGCCTTCCCGGCCAAGTACACCTCGCAGTCCGTGGTCCTGATCGAGGGACAGAAGGTTCCTGAATCGATGGTGCAGCCGGTTGTCTCCTCGGATTTAACCGCTCGGGTGTCGACGCTACAGCAACAGGTTCTGGCCGAAAGCAAATTGCGGCCCTTGGTGCAGCGGGTTTTCCCAGGGAAGAATCCCGCCGAAGTCGGGGCGATGATCGACACGATACGGGGGAACATGTCCGTCGAACAGGTGCCATCCGACTTGCTGGCCATCGGCACCTCGAGTAAAGGAAGGAAGCCGAACGCCAGTCCCTTCCCGGGTTTTTATGTGAAATACACCGCTCCCAACGCACGTGAGGCCCAACTCATCTGTAATGAACTCACCACGTTGTTGGTGGATGAAAACTCAAAACAGATCGCCGATGCGGCCGCCGGCACATCCGAAGTGCTGAATCGCGGTATCGAAGACGCCAAGAACAACCTCGACAGCATGGACGCGAAGCTGGCGGAGTTCAAGAAGCAGTACGTGGGGCAACTCCCCGGGGATGAAGAGAGCAACCTGAAGATCCTGACCGGGTTAAACTCGCAACTCGAGTCAAATACCCAAACCTTAAACCGAGCGCAGCAGGACAAGGCATATACCGATTCGATGCTCGCTCAGCAGTTGGCAGCGTGGAAGAGTTCGCAAAATTCCACCAACCCTGAGACCCTGCAGAAGCAGCTCTCCGATCTCCAATCACAGCTACTGCAACTCAAGTCGAAGTACACCGACGATCATCCCGATGTAATGAAAACCAAGGCCGACATCGACGGTGTGAAAAAGAAGTTGGCCGACATCAATAAAGAGTCAGCGGACAGTACGCAGGACAGCAACGAGAAAGGATCGGCGACCGAACCAGCCGACATCCGTCAGTTGCGGTTGCAGCTTCACCAGTACGGAGAACTCATCAGCGCCGCGACCCGTGACCAGAAGCGCTTGCAGCAGGAAATCTCGCTCTATCAAGGTCGGATTTCCTTGAGTCCCGCTGTGGAAGAACAATACAAGCAGCTGACTCGCGACTATGACAACGCCCAGAAGACCTACGAAGACCTGCTTGGGAAAAAGAGCTCTGCCGATCTGACGGTGAAAATGAACAACCAGGCCGTAGGTGAGCGGATGTTTCCACTCAACCCCGCGGACCTTCCCGATAGCCCAAGCTTTCCTAACCGGCTGTTCTTCGCGCTGGGCGGACTGGGGGCCGGGCTTGCGGTCGGGATGGGAATCTCTCTCCTGCTCGAATTGAAGGACAACTCGATTCGTAACGAGCGCGATGCCGAAGCCGTTCTGGAACTGCCCACTCTGATCGCCGTGCCCTGGGTGGGTGTTGCCGCTGCGGATACAAACGGTAAGTTCAAGTTCTGGCAGCGCAAGAAAACGGTAGATGGGAGTGCGGTGGTGAGAGCGTAAGCATCATCGCCTCCGGGAAATATCATGTACAAAGAGTTTTACGGACTACGAGCGAACCCGTTCAACGTTAATCCCGACCCGCGTTATCTGTTCCTAACGCGGCACACGGAGGAAGCGTTGGCCTGCCTGACGTACGGCATACAAAGCCGCAAAGGCTTCGTGCTGTTGACTGGCGAAGTGGGAACAGGGAAGACCACTCTGATCAATAAGCTTCTTGAGTGGTTACGGCTTCAACAGGTGGCAACGGCGTTCATCTTCAATTCACGGCTGAACGTGCCTCAGTTCCTCGATTACATGATGGCCGATTTCGGGATTCCGTGCGATTCCCGGGCCAAAAGCCAGGTCCTGCTGCGGCTCTATAACTGGCTGCTCGACCGTTATCGGGCAGGAGAGACGGCGGTACTCATCGTGGATGAGGCGCAAAACCTCTCCGATGAAGTGCTGGAAGAGATTCGCATGCTCACGAACCTGGAGACATTTACCGAGAAACTGCTCCAGATTGTGCTCGTGGGCCAGCCTGAGCTGGAGCAAAAATTGAAGCAGCCGCAACTCCGGCAGCTTCGACAGCGTCTAACGCTCCGCGCAAAGACCCATCCTTTGACTCTCGACGAGACCAAAGCTTATGTGCAGCAGAGATTGCGGATCGCGGGCTCAAACGGGCAACAGATTTTTACTCCGGAGTCTTTGCTATCGATCCACCGCTACGCGACCGGCATTCCTCGCGTCATCAACCTGCTTTGCGAGCATTGCCTGGTCAGTGCGTTCGTGGATCAGCAGAAGTTGATCGAGCCCGGGGTGGTAGATGCGGTGGCGCGCGATTTCGACCTGGGCGACAACACTTCGTCGGGTGCAATGACGATGCCACCGCCCAGTAGCAATGGAAACAAGTTCGACTTAGTGGATGCGTTGCGTTCTCTGGCTACTCTGGCCGACCGGTTACGCCAGGAAGAAAAAGAGACCTCCCCAGTGAAAGGAAACTATGAGCCGAATTCATGAAGCGCTGAAGAAAGCAGAACAAGAGCGGGCCAGTACCCAAGGGGAGAGAGTTCCGTCCAGCTACGCGACAACTCCGGTGGCCGACGTCCCTGGTTATGAGGACATCGAGGTAAATCGGGTTCCTCCCAGTTTAGGGATGCCGGAGCTTGGAGGCCCCGCTAGCGTGGAAACGCTGCTGGCCCGCTGCCCGCAGCCCGCTTGGAATCCGGATCTCCAAACTATGCTTTTCATGAACGGCAACGACAGTGCGAAGGGAACCGAGGAATACCGCACCCTGAGGTCGCGGTTGTATCACATACGGGAGAAGATGCCGCTCAAGAAACTGCTGGTGACCAGCGCTCTTCCCAAGGAAGGCAAATCGTTCACTTCGGCAAATCTCGCGCAAGTGATGGTCCGGCAACATGGCCGCCGGGCATTGCTGATTGATGCCGATTTGCGCGGGCCACGCTTGCACCAGATGCTGGGCGCGCCTAAGGGTCCCGGCCTTGCAGAGTACTTATTGGGAAAGGCCGATGAAGCTTCGGTGATTCAACGCGGGCCCATGGAGGGGCTGTTCTTCATGGCGAGCGGTGAGTCCATTGAGGATCCCGCGGAGATGGTTGCGAGCAGCCGGCTGAAAGTGCTCTTGCAGCGTATCGAACCGGTGTTTGACTGGATCATCATTGATTCGCCTCCGGCAATCCCGGTTTCCGATGCCAGCGTCCTGGCCAAAGCCTGTGACGGTGTGCTGATGGTCGTACGTTCCAACTCGACACCTTCCGACGTGGCGCGAAAAGCCCGCATGGAATTCCCCGACCAGATGCTGGTAGGCGTTGTTCTGAACGGGACCGACCGTGACGAAGCTGAATACGCCCGCTACTACTACGAGTCATACGAGAAAAAAGTACCCACGACCCAGTCCTAGGGAGAAACTGAGTGATCCGGCTCTTCCGAGTGTATTACCCGCTTCGCGCTCTTGTGCTGCTGGCGGTAGAGGCCCTGATTGTCTGGTTGTCGTTTGTCGTGGCGACCACCCTTCAGAACCAGGAGAACTGGTGGCTTCTACTGAACGTGGAGGGCGGGTACCTGAAGATTCTGGGCGTGACCGCAATCGTGCTGTTGATTTCCCACTGGCTCGACTTGTACGACACGTCGATGCTAGGGGCCAAATGGGACCAGATCTTCCGCATTTTACTGGTGCTGGGCTTTGTCGCTCTTGGCCTCTCCGCCGTCGGAGTGCTGTTTCCCCAGTTCCTTCCCGGCAATGGATCGCTGCGGACCGGAATCATCATCCTGATGTTCACCCTTTTCTTATGGCGTTTCGCGTACTCGTGGATCGTACATCAGCCCTATTTCCGCCAGAGAGTGTACGTACTGGGAACGGGAGCACGCGCGCAGCGACTGCTGAACGGTTTGCGGCAACAAAGCGGACAGGGGATCGAAGTCGTAGGCTGGACGGGGAATGTTGAAGGAGAACTGACGCGAGAGTCGGTAGCGACGCACTTGACTTTGCTTGCCCAGGAAGGAGGTGTGCATCGCGTAATTGTGGCCATGCCCGACCGTCGCGGCACACTTCCAGTGGAAGAATTGCTTGATCTTCGCTTGAAGGGTGTGAAGGTGGAAGAAGCCACATCGTGGCTGGAGAAGATTACCGGGAAAATCGAGGTTGACCAGCTATATCCGAGCTGGCTGATCTTCGCCGAGGGATTTCGCTTTAGCACCTTCAACCGCCTGATTCGCCGAGCCCTCAACTTCACCGCTGCGCTGGTTGGCCTCGCCTTTGCATTACCAGTTCTCCCGTTGGTCGCTCTCGCCGTGAAGTTGAGCTCTCCAGGCCCAATTCTCTACCACCAGAAACGCGTCGGGCGCGGAGGAGTCGTCTTCTATTGCTATAAATTCCGCACGATGCGCGAGGATGCCGAGGCTGATACCGGTGCTACGTGGGCCACTGATAACGATCCGCGGATTACAAAGGTGGGCAAATTCCTGCGATCGTCGCGCCTGGATGAGATTCCACAGTTGTGGTGCGTGCTGAAGGGAGATATGCACTTCGTGGGGCCTCGTCCCGAGCGGCCGGAATTTGTGGAGTCGCTCAGCAGGGACATCCCGTACTACGGCGTGCGACACACGGTGCGACCCGGGATTACCGGCTGGGCTCAGGTTCAATACAAATATGGCAACACCGTGGAGGATGCCCGCGAAAAGCTGCAGTACGACCTTTTCTACATCAAGAATGCCTCCGTGGGCTTGGACTTCTGGATTGTCTTTCAAACGATCAAAATCGTTCTGCTGGGGCGGGGCGCGAAATGATACTCCGGATCTTGGACGCGTGCGAGAGTCGAATCGGAGCGGAACCGGATTACCAGATCAGCAGCGTGCCTTTCGTAGCGCGAAGAACGGCAGAAGTTACATGAGGTACTTGTTCTGGCTGGCAGCTGCTCTCATTGCCTATACGTACTTGGGATATGCCTGCTGGCTGCGCGTACGGATGCTTTGGGGCTCAAGGCCGGTTCAACGCGGATTGACCACACCCTTGGTGTCGATTGCCATGGTTGTGCGCAATGAGGAGCAGGTTCTGGAGACCAAGCTGCGGAATTTGATGGAAATCGACTACCCTGCGGATCGATGCCAGATCGTCGTGGTCTCGGACGGGTCAACCGATCAAACGGAGAGCATCCTCCGGGCCTACGGGAGCGATGCGCGAATCCATATCGTGTTGAACCAGTTAGCGCAAGGCAAAGCGGGTGGGTTGAACGATGCGATCGATGTGGCCCAGGGAGAAATTGTGGTGTTCACGGACGCGCGCCAGATCATTGAACCGCAGGCTGTGCGTCTTTTGGCGGAAAATTTTGCCGATCCTGCAGTGGGGTGTGTGAGCGGGGAACTGATGCTGGGCGATGCTGGTCAAACAGAGAGCACGCAGGGATTGAGTCTTTACTGGCGTATCGAGAAGCTGGTTAGGAAACTCGAGGCTGCGTCAGGCTCGGTCGTCGGAGCAACCGGGGCTCTCTACGCAGTTCGGCGAGAACTGCTGACACGAGTTCCGCCGGGAACTATTTTGGACGATGTCTATCTTCCGATGCAGGTTGTGCGCCAGGGCAAGCGGGTGGTTTTAGACGAACGAGCGAGGGCATGGGACCATCCAAACCTGGGAACCGAACGGGAGTTCTCGCGCAAAGTCCGCACTCTGAGCGGCAACTATCAGTTACTGCAGCTGGCGCCCTGGTTGTTGAGTGGCAGCAACCCGATCCGATTTGAGTTTGTGAGTCACAAGCTATTGCGACTCGCTGTTCCGTTCGCGTTGGTAGTTTTGCTCGCGGCGTCGTTCGCGATCCGTGCTCCGTTTTACCGCGTAGCTCTCATTCTCCAACTCGTTTTCTATTCACTAAGCGTGCTGGCAATTGGACGGTGGATAAAAGGAGGAATCTTGGCGCGTGTGGCCGATGCGGCCGGCACTTTCGTGCTCTTGAATGGTGCTGCAGTTGTGGCCCTGGCGAACTTTGTGGGCGGGAGACGAGCGGCCTGGACCCGGTGCGCAGCAAGTTGGAGACCGGCAAGCAGGTGATTTGCAAGAGCGCAAATTCATGAACACTCAGAGTCAATGGGCGAAAGGTAAAGAGGGATCCACGGGCTGGATGTCGGCGCGAGCTCAGGCTGTCGCAAAACTGGGCCGCCGCCCGTTTGTCTATGGCGCGCTTGTTACATTTTCGGTTCTCTACTACTACCGGCCCGAGGATTTCATTCCCGGACTGAGTTACATTCCGATGGCGCGGATCGCAGGGGCAATCGGAGCCGGGGCGCTCGCCATCGGAATGATGGGTGGCGGGAGGGCAAAGGTACCACAGGTGGTGAAGATCCTGTGGTTTCTGCTAGCGCAAATGATGCTGTGCGTGCCGTTCGCGCTGTGGCGAGGCGGGGCATTTTCGAGGGTGTTTGACAATTATGCCAAAGGCGTCATCGTGGCCATGCTGATTAGCATGGCTGTCGTCACGACGTGGGAACTCCGAAAACTGCTCTGGATTCAAGTGAGTGCGGTGGCGCTGGTAACCGTGGCTTCCATCCTGCTTGATCATTTCAGAGATGGGCGGCTACAGGGAATCCAGAAAAGCATTCTTCAGAACCCTAACGACCTGGCAATCAACATCGCCATCAGCTTTCCGATTGGGTTGGCGTTCATGTTGCATGCGCGGGGTTTCAGGAAAGTGCTCTGGGGAATTGCGTTGGTGTTTATGGCACTCGGCGTAGTTCTGACCTATTCGCGAAGCGGGTTACTGGCGCTCATTCTCAGTCTTGCAATTTGCGTATGGGAATATGGAATCAAGGGAAAGCGGCGTTCCATTGTAGTGGTTACAGTCGTGGCGTTGGTTATCGGCCTAGGCGCGGCGTTGTCGACCGCGCACTACCGGGCGCGCGTCGAGAGTATTTTCCTCGGGAATATTGAAGGGTCAGGCGACAAGGGCTCTCTGGACGCGAGGAAAGCTCTGTTGAAAAAGAGCATTCTGATTGCGGTGAAACATCCTTTGTTTGGCGTGGGTCCGGGCTGCTTCCTGCTGGTGGACCAAGGATGGGTCGTGGCCCACAATAGTTATACAGAACTCGCCGCCGAAGCCGGGTTCCCCGCCCTTTTCCTTTTCCTGTGGGCAGTCGGAGCATCGTTGAAGAACATTGCGCAAGCGCGAAAGTCGACACACTATAAGGAAGATTCGGAGTTTAGACTCTTCACGCAAGCCCTGTGGGCGGGCATCCTGGCATATCTCGCGGGAGCATGTTTCGCTTCCACGGAATACACCTTGTATCCGTATTTCATGATGGCCTACACCTGCGCGATGGTGCGGATCAGCAACCAGCCGCTTACGGACCCGGTGCAGGGTGGTGAACAACGACGCCTCAATCGAGCAATTTATGACCGAATCCCTCAACCACAACTCATTTCAGGTCGCTGACGAAGTGTTGGCAGTACTCGTTTGTCTCTCCTGTCGGAGGCGATTGGACCAACGGGACGGCGAGTTGGTGTGTGACGAATGCAGCCGCAAGTATCCCTGCGTCAACGGCGTCATTCGCTTTGTGGAGGCGCAACAGTACGCTGGCAGCTTTGGTTTTCAATGGCACGTGCACGCCCGAACCCAATTGGACACGAAGGAGAGCGATCGTTCTGAGCGAGCCTTCCGGCGACGCACCGGCTTTCGCCCGGAGGACCTCGCGGGGAAACTCGTGCTCGATGTCGGATGCGGTATGGGTCGTTTTGCAGACGTCGCCACGCGCTGGGGAGCACACGTGGTAGGTGTAGACCTAAGCTTGGCTGCGGAGGTTGCAGCCCGCAATCTTGCAGATCGGAATGCGACGATATTTCAGGCAGATGTTTTCCAGCTGCCGTTTGCTCCGGAAAGTTTTGATTTTATTTACAGCATCGGTGTTCTGCACCACACACCCGATTGCGAGCGCGCGTTTAAGATGCTGCCGGGACTGCTGAAGCCGGGTGGCCGAATCGCCATCTGGCTCTACAGCGGATACAACAACTGGTACAAAATGAGCGATCTATATCGCAAGGTGACCAGGCGGATGCCGCCGAAGTTGTTGCACAAGCTTTGCTGGGGTGTGGTGCCGCTCCATGGTATTCATCAGGTGCTGAAGAAAATTCCGCTGGTAGGCCGTCCAGCGAGCGGCGCGCTGGCGTACATGATCCCGATGGCCCATCACCCGGATCGCGCCTGGCGCATTCTTGACACGTTTGATTGGTACTCTCCGTGGTACCAGTCGAAGCACACTTACGAGGAAGTATTTCGCTGGTTTGAGAGTTGCGGGCTCGAGGATCTGCGAGTGATCGAACAGCCCATTGCGGTGCAGGGGAGAAGGCCTCTTTACCCAGAACTAGGCAGGGTACAGGATGAAAAGGAGATCGGCCAGTGTGTGGAATAGCTGGCATCGTCGGCAAGCGGGGCGCAGTCATCGAAGCCGCCGCCGTGCGGCGGATGTGTCGGACGATCGTCCACCGCGGACCCGACGATGAAGGAGTCTACGCGCAAGGCCCCGTAGGGCTCGGGATGCGCCGGCTCAGCATCATTGATCTGGCCGGCGGGAAGCAGCCTATCCACAACGAAGATCGAACCATCTGGGTTGTCTTCAATGGGGAGATCTACAATTTTCCGGAATTGCGCCGTGAATTAGAGGGGCGAGGTCATCAGTTCTATACCCACAGCGATACTGAGGTGATCGTCCATCTCTACGAAGAGATGGGTGCGGACTGCGTGAAGAAGCTTCGCGGCATGTTCGCGATCGCGTTGCATGACACCAAACGAGACGTTCTGCTCCTGGCTCGCGACCGATTGGGCAAGAAGCCGTTGCACTACGCTCTACATCAGGACCGGCTGCTCTTTGGTTCTGAGATCAAGACGATCCTGGCGGTGCATCCGGAATTGGCGGAGATCGATTCTGAAGGATTGCTGCAGTACTTCTACTTCGGCTATATCCCTGATCCGCACACCGTGTTCCAGCGCATTCGTAAGCTTCCTGCTGGGCACCTGATGGAGTTTCGCCAGGGCGAGGTGAAGATTCGACAATACTGGGATCTGCCCGAGTACGGCACGCATCCGCCGATCAGCGAAGACGAATGTCTGGATGAGTTGGAGAGGCGTCTGGAAGAAGCTGTCCGTATCCGCCTGATCAGCGATGTTCCGCTGGGAGCATTGCTGAGCGGAGGGGTGGATTCTTCGATCATCGTAGCGTTAATGGCGCGTACAAGTGCCAAGCCGGTTAAGACGTTTTCTATCGGCTTCCGCGCTGAGCAGTTCAACGAATCGGAATACGCGCGCCTCGTCGCGGAACGATTCGGCACTGAGCATCACGAACTGATTCTCGAGCCGGATCTGGAAGAAACGTTGATCTACCTTTCGGGAATGATGGAGGAGCCGTTCGGGGATTCGTCCATGCTCCCGACCTATTACGTGTCAAGGATGGCGCGACAGAAAGTCACCGTAGCGCTTTCTGGCGATGGAGGAGATGAACTCTTTGCAGGATATGACCGCTACCTTGTCGCCATGGAACGGCCGAAATTTGATCCCCTGTCACGCTGGTTGGGACCAATTTACCGCGATCGCATTCATGGCATGATTCCGGCCGGAATGTACGGGAAGAATCTGGCGTGGAATGCGACGCTGAATGAGCGCGACCGTTATCTGGATGCGCTTTCCTTTTTTCCCGCCCTGCATCGCGAGCGACACTTGTTCACTCCGGAATTCCTGAAGAGTGCGGCGTGTCTCCCTGATCCACTTCTGGAATGGCAGAAGTTCTACGACAACGCGCCAGCCTCCGACCGGCTGAGCCGGCTCCTTTATCTCGACACCAAGACTTATCTCAACTCCGATATTCTCACCAAGGTCGACCGCATGAGCATGGCGACGTCACTCGAAGTGCGCGTGCCCATGCTCGACCATGAGTTTGTGGAATGGGTAACATCGCTTCCCGTGGAATGGAAATTCCAAGCGGGGATGCGCAAGCATATTCTCAAGAAGCTTGCGGAGCGCCTCGGTATTCCTCCGGCCCTGCTGCATCGCAAGAAACAAGGTTTCCAGATGCCGCTGGTGGACTGGATGCGGAGCGAACGCAAAACGCAATTCTGGGGAGTGCTGCTTGAACCGCGCACCCTGCAGCGTGGCTACTTCAAGCCGGCCGTGGTTCACTCGCTTATCGACGAACACCTCCGCGGACGCCGCAATCGATCGGGCCTGCTCTGGCGCATGCTGGTTCTGGAACTCTGGCATAGGAACTTTATGGAATCGCGGTCCAACTGGAGTGCGGAACGCAAGGCCCCGAATGTCCTGTCCCACGAAACCGGGTCGCCCCCGCCAACGGAGACGATGGCGCAGCCTGGAGCTGGTGCCAACTGAAAGACGAGCAATACGGAATGAACTCAGTGACACAACGGGCCCCGACTGGACCAGCATCGAGCATTGATTCGCGAGCCAATGCTCGCAGCCTGGCGCCAGTATTTGTGCTGGGTTGCGGACGCTCGGGGACAACGTTGCTGTATCACATGCTGTTGTCGGCGGGCAATTTTGCAGTGTACCGGGTCGAGTCCAATGCGATCAACCTGCTGGAGCCGCGATTCGGGGATCTATCGGTCGCCCGCAACAAGCGACGTCTGCTTCAGGCATGGTATGACAGCCGGCTTTTCACGCTTTCCGGGCTGGACAAGGAAGAGATTGCCGCGAAGGTGATGAGCGAATGCAGAAACGGAGGCGACTTTCTGCGCATCATCATGTCGGAGATGGCCAGGAAGCAGGGAGTGGAACGCTGGGCGGACACGACTCCGGAGCACTTACTCCATCTCCATCGCATCAAAGAGACGATCCCCGAGGCGCTGGTCATCCACATCATTCGTGACGGGCGGGATGTAGCGCTCTCCACCGACAAACAGGGCTACATCCGCCGGCTGCCATGGGACCGTAAGCCGTCGAAAATGGTGGCCGGGCTTTATTGGGAGTGGATGGTGAATAAAGGGCGACGGGATGGCCGCGACTTGGGCGACGATTACACTGAGGTCCATTTCGAGGAACTCGTTGGTCAGCCGCGAGAAACGCTGGCGAGACTTGGCCAGTTTATACGGCAGAACCTGGACTATGACCAAATTCTGAAAGCGGGGATTGGCTCAGTGAGCGCTCCCAATACCTCTTTCGCGGATTCGAAGGAGAATTTTAGTCCGATGGGACGCTGGCGCAACGCCTATTCGCCCGAAGAACTTGCAATGTTTGAGGGACTGGTCGGCCGCACGCTGGAAGAGAACAGCTACGATCTGGCAACCAAAGACCAGGATACACTGAATCGGCCCGACCTCAGGCGGATGCGCGCTATGTACCGACAATACTTCGACGCGAAACTCTACCTGAAGGCAAAGACTCCGCTCGGCCAGTTGCTGGTCACGCGTGACTTATCCTGGATTTAAGCGGCAATTACCCAACCTTGGCGTCCAGTAGAGCCTGATAAAAATCAAAGACAGCTTGCAGGTTACTCTCGTCGTGGCCAGCCGGCGCGTTGTGCTCGGCTGGATGCTGAAGGGCTTCGTCGATGGCACGGAGAAGAGCTTGGGAGTCTGACTTGGGGATCAAGCGGACTCCAGCAGGGCGCATGCCGTTGTCGGTGGCGATCACGGGTGTCCCCAACTGCAGCGCTTCCCGGACCGAGAGGGCGTCGCCGTCATACAGGGTAGTGCGCAACATCAGGCGAGATCGGGAGACGGCTTCCATGGCGGCGGCATGAGGAACATCACCGGCCAGCAAGATGTGTTGCGCAGACGGGCTCGCATCAATTTTGGCGCGCAGGTTGGCTTCGAGACTTCCGGATCCAATGAGGAGGAGCCCGGCATCAGGAAACTGTTGCCGTACGAGCGGCAGAGTTTCGATCTGAAGGGGCAAATCATACTCGGGCTCAAGCAGGCCCACAGAAAGGAGAATGGGGTCGTGCGTTTCCAGGAACGCCGCCAGATGTGGCGGAAGCAAGTCTGCCGACCGATCTTTCGGCAGGAAAGCGTAGGGAGAGATGCAGCGAACTCGCTGGGGGCGGACTCCTACTTTGTGAAGGAAGCTCACGATTTCTTCATTTACTCCGATCACGCCATCAAAGCGACGCAGCACGAATCCTGCGAAAGATGCCGGCCCCAGAGCCTGCCCTTCCGGCGTTGAAGGAAAGCCGCCCGAGTGAAACGTCATCACGGACTTGGTTCCGGGACGCAACGTGCAAGCCAGGCTGAGAGACAAAAGGCGGGTAGTGAGCATTCCGCCGATGTGGAGGTGGAGGACGTCGTAAGGCAGGCGGGCGAGAAGGCCTAGAAGTTGAACCGAACTTTCCGGGTAGTACACCTCCTCCGCGTCGGGCTTGCGGTGGCGCGTGATGTTGATGACGGAACAAGACAGACCACGCTTCAGCAGGAACCCGCGAATCGCGACCAGGTTGGTCTGAACTCCGCCATGGGGCGGCGGATATGGCCCAAGCAGGAGAACCCTCATTGTGAATCAGATAACGCAAGAAACTGGTCGAGATCTAGGGAACACGGCGAGTGCTCACGCGCGGATTGCAGCATACGTAGGCACCCGAGAGTTGAACGCACCCCGTCGCGAACGGTGATGGCCGGAGATTTGCCGAGGCGAAGCGCGGAGAAGAAAGATTTCATCTGGGCTTCGTACCCTTTCTCAGCGAACCAACTCGAACTCTTGTGTATGAGACCAGCGCGAACTACGGACTCTCTGAAGTTTTCGGCAGAGACTCCGACTCCAGGAACAAACGCTTCGACGCGCTCGCCACCCGAGGTCCGACTGCCGACCGTGCAGTAGGTGAGATTGGCGATGGAACCATCCGCAAATGAGAAGGTGGCAGCCATGTTGTTTTCGCCGATCGGATCTTTCTTTCCCGTGGGAAGCGACGAAGCGAAAACCTCCGTTGGTTCGGAATCCAGCAGCCAATACATGAGATCGATGAAATGACAGGCCTCACCGAGGATAGCGCCGCCGATGGCAGGATCGGCCATCCAGTAGGAGCCTGAGATGCCAGGCGAATTGATACGGCAGTTCAGCACTGCCGGAGCCGTGCGTTTCGAAATCTGTTGCTTCATCCGTATATAGCTTGGAGCGTAACGTCGATTGAATCCCACAGTGAGTTGTTTTCCGGTCTCTTGGACCGCTTGATAGAGGTCGGAGCACTCAAGTTCCGTAAGCGCCAGCGGCTTTTCGACAAAAACATGTTTACCCGCTCGCAGAGCCGCCAGAGCCTGCGCAGCATGCTGTGGGTTTCGGCTCACAATCACCACCACTTGAATGGCGGGGTTGCCGAGGATTTCATCGTAATCCGACGTGCAATACTCTGCGCCGAAGCGCAATGCGTAACTCTTTGCGCGAGAGCCGCTGCCCGACTGAACGGCGCGCAAGCGCACACCTGGGGTCTTCTTAAGGTTCGGCAAGTGGACCCAGCGGGCCAGATTTCCCGCCCCAACCAGCGCGACGCCAATCTCGGAACCAGCTGCCTCTGCGGAATTGACTTCAACCCTATTCGCCGCTTGAGGGGCGGAGAAGGTGTCCACAGCCACGGGATAGTTGAGCAAAACCGCGAGGCTGTTCTGGCTAGGGTCCATGATGATTTCGTATGCCTTGGCGGCCTCTTCGAGCGGAACGCGATGCGTGATCAGTCCCTCGAGGTGTAAGCTTTTCTGTGCGGCCAAGCGAAGGAACTCTTCCATGTTGCGCTTTTCTGTCCAGCGAACGTAAGGAAGAGGATAGTCCTGGCCCTGGCGTTCATAGCTGGCATCGTAGCTGCCCGGACCGTACGCACGCGCCATGAAGACCTGGATTTCTTTCAGATAGCTTTCGTACCAGGGAAAGTTGAGTTCGACTGCTCCCACGTCCACGATGCGACCGCGGTCGCGGCAAATTTCCACCGCTAGCCGGCAGGGTGCGGCAGATTTAGCCGCCGCCGCGATGATCGCGCAATCAACGCCGACTCCTCCGGTGAGAGAACTGAGCTGTTGTGCAAACACCGGGCCGCCCACGAGCGAAGCATCCGCTCCGAGTTGCTTGGCGAGTGCGACGCGATCAGCCTTGAGGTCCGTCGCGATCACCACTCCACCCTGCAGGCGCGCCAGTTGAGCGATCAGTTGTCCAACCAATCCCAAGCCAATAACCGCGATCTTTTCCCCCAGCGAAATATTCGCAATGCGAACTGCATTGAGCGCAATGCTACCCAACGTGGTGAAGCATGCATGGTCGTACGCGACGCTTTCGGGAATTTTTGCGATAAGGTTGCGGCCGACGAGAATGGCCTCCGCGTGTCCCGTGCCCTCGCCGCCATAAGCGACACGATCGCCAATTTCAACCTCGGGAACACCCGCGTGTTTCTCGATCACTACGCCCGCGCCGGAATATCCTAGAACCGCGTATTCGCTGAGTTTCGCCAGGACCTCCCGCGTTGTGCGGATCGGCCCTTCGTTCTTCATCACGTCGAGGATTTTTCCAATGTAGGATGGATTTTCGGCGACAGCCCCCAGAGCGCCACCGCGATGGAGGCTGGCGGTCTCCGTCCCGCTGCTGATGAGCGAAACATGCGGGCGGACGATTACGTGATGCGGCGTAACGACAGGGTCCGGGACCTCGTCGACAACGATATCCTTAAGCCCCTTCCGAAGGAGTTGCTTCATTGATTTCGTTCGAATGCGTCTACCGGTCTATCTGCTGCAACTCGCTCACCGCACTCCCATGGTTGCCTGGTCGATCGCATCAAGGTCCGCGCCCACGTCTTTCCGGTCGGAAGCGGCGTGCTTGAACTTGCTACTCGAGGACAATCTGTAGTCGCCCCCGTTTCCATCCTTGAAGTTCGCAAAACCTAAATCCGCAACGTTCCCCGGTGTCTGATTGTCCTTCGGCCAGCCGCCTCCACCATCGATGATGACATTGTGGTGAAACGTATAGGAGGCGAAGCAGTCGTGGAATACGCTTTCCGGACCCCTACCTTGCGGTTGCGCCGAGCAGTTCCTGTCCACGCCTCCGCCGGTCGTAGTAATCCGCTGCGCCCCAATCGTGAAGATGCTGTTCGTGATGGAGAGTCCAGTCATTCGCGGGTCAAGGCGCGGACCGCCAATGATGAACAAGATGCGGGGCGGGAAGGCTGTGACATGATCGATTCTGACGTCGTGCAGTCTCGGCGACTCGGAGACTCCTGGTGTCATTGAGATCTGAGCGAATGCGCCAAAACCCTTGTACAGGTCGGTTTGAATGTCGTCCACAATGACATCCTGGATGCTATAGCGCCCGCCGTCTTTCGACGCGCCACCGTTCGAAGAAACTCCGTTTCCGAAGACAAAACCACCCCCAACGTGACTGATTTTGCACTTTCGAATCGTGACATCGGTTACTTGGCAAGCTGGGCAGACGTTCCCGAGACGTATAGCCTGGTTCTTGGGCGTCAATAGAACCGCAAAGCCTGCCTGTGAGAATCCACCCCAGCTGTTTTCCAGAATGTTGCCTTCAAACAGCACGCGCTGGGCATTCTTTAACTCAAAAAGGTTTTTGACGATGAAGGGATTACCATCGACGCCTCCAACGTATCCCGGTTGTCCCCGCAACCATGTCATAGGGCGAAACAAATGGTTGTGACGGATTTCGATGTCAGATGGGGTCGTGGTAGCCCGATCCCCGCCCAGCAAGATGCATTCACCTGAGGCCTCCAGAAAGTTGTTCACAATCTTGAATGGGCCCATCTCGTCATCGCCAGTCCCTCCGGCAACGGCCTGAGAATCCACGCACGCTCCACTCCTCGCGACACAGTGGAAATCAGAGAGGTAGGAATCGACAACCGCCGCATAGCGGATATGACTGAGCATGATACCGCGCACGGTTTCATCCTGCACGCTTCCATGAATCCACATGCGATCGAAAACAATATGGTCAGCCGGTTGCTTGTCTGGGCCGATCAGGTTGTAGACCAGTGACCGCGAATCCGCTCGAGTGACTTCCAGACCGATCAATCGATAGTGGTTTGCTCCTGGAGCAAGAAGGATGGCTCCAGAACCGCCCCTTCCATTCGATTCGATTCTTGCCAGCACGTTTTCCGTGGAGCCACATTGCAGCGCGGGTCGCCCCGGCAGGGCGGAGACGCCAGCATAGCAGGGCGTCAACCGAGTACCCTCTTTGGGTAGCTTCGAATCGGGGGCGCTGGTTCGGATGATGATCCAATGGGAGTCATCACATTTCTTTTCAGGCAAGAGAAGATTGCGAAACGTGGCACCCGCCTGCAATTGAACGGTGTCCCCACAGGCGGCCTTGGAGAGTGCCTGGGACGGATCGTCACCTTCGCGTACGGTCAGGGTTTTGCCTGGAGCAGGAGTGGCTCGCAGAGAACTCTCCACGTACATTCTTGGGAGTTCAGCGACACCATCAGAGGGACCCTGCTTCGACCGCGGAGTAGACTGGCTCTCAGTTTGTTTATTTTGCGTGGACGCATGCATGGGCGTCCGGACGGGAAGCACAACCACCGCCAGAACGGTCAAATAGCGTACGCAGACCCTCATTGCTGCTCCCAAATTGTCGCCTCAACCTCGAGTGCTGACTGACGGCGAAGAAGAACACGTGGAAAAAGTATATCAGGGCGGTTAGAGCTATTTGGTTTGACTCTGGCTCGCGGCAGAATCTTTTTGCAGCTTCTGGTAATCCACCTTGTCGGTGGAAGTCCTGGGCAAAGAGTCCCGGAACAAGAAAGCGTCGGGGCTCATATACGCCGGCAGTGCCTTGCTGCAGAAGACCTTCAAATCCACGATGGAAGGCGGGGAATCACGGACCGTCGCAACATACGCGTGAATTTTCACTCCTGCGTCGGCATCCGGGATCGCTACCACAGCCGCTTCCGAAATCTGTTGGTGCCGGTAGAGGGCGCTCTCAATGTCCCCGAGTTCAATGCGGTACCCCCGACGCTTTACCATGCGGTCGCGACGGCCAACGTAGATGAATCCGTCGGCGGGGTCTTCTTTTACAACGTCACCGGTGTTATACCAGCGTTGTCCGTCCCGTTCGAAGAAGGCGGGGTTGTCTCCTGTTTGTCCCCAATAGCCTTTGAACACCGAGGGACCTGAAATGTACAGCAGTCCTTCTTCTCCTGTGGGTACCGGTACCTTAGCGTCATCGACCACGAGCGCTGCGCAATGCGAGCAGGGCCAACCGATCGGGTAAGGCTGCGTGCGGTCAGGGGGAATGGGCGTGGGAATACGAGCGAACGTACAAACGTTGGTCTCGGTAGGCCCGTAGAGGTTGAAGTACACCGGGGATGGCCAGTGCGCTGTAATGTTTCTCAAGTGTTTCACCGGGAAGACTTCACCGGCAAAAAGGACCAACCGCAAATGACTGTAATCGTACTGCTTCAGATTTCCGAACTCGGCCAGCAGGCTCAGAATCGACGGAGTGGAATACCACACGGTGAGCTGGTTTGACGCGATAAAGGCTGCCATCGTTCCAGGATTCTTCCCCAACTCTTCTGAAATCAAGTACAGCGTGCTCCCGTGTTTCAGAGAGAGGTACAGATCCAAAATCGAAAGGTCAAAATGAAAGGGTGCGTGGCTGCTGAAGCGATCGTGTTCATCCGGATTGAATACTGAAGTGCACCAGTCCACAAAGCTGAGGGCGTTCTCGTGCGTCAGAGTTACACCTTTAGGAATGCCCGTGGATCCGGAGGTGTAGAGGATATAGGCTACGTCATCCCGATGACGAGACGCAGGCAGAGCCCGACCTGGTTCGTGCTCGAGAACTTTTTCCCAAGAGACTGCGCTTGGCGGCAAGCCAGACGATCTTTGTCCGGTGGATGTCCCGGTCAAAACCACGGCTTTCGCGGTTTCAATACTGACAGCAACCTCGGCACAACCTGGGGAAGCGAACACGGCTCGGACTTGGCAGTTTCCTAGAATCGAGCGAATTCTGGCCGCGGGCGCAGAACTGTCAACCGGCGCATAAGCGCATCTCGCCTTGAGGATGCCGAAGATGGCACATACCCCGGTCACACTCTTGGGCTGGACCAATCCCACGCGATCACCGGGTTGCAATCCTCGCGCCAACAAAAAACCTGAAACCCGGTCGGCGCGGTCGTTGAGTTGGCGGTAGGTCACACTGCTGCCGTCGGGATCTACAACCGCGATGCGGTCACCAAAACGTTGAGCGCTGGTCTCCAGGTACTCACACAAGTTGGCAGCAGATGAGGGACGCTCAGACATTAGGCACCAGCCTGGCGTTTGTTCCGGATGAACGTGGCCATATCTTCAATGCGATCAAAGTTCTCGACTCCGGCTTCATGCGCGTCGACTTGTATCGTGTACCGGCTTTCGATGAAGTCGATCATTCGCAGCAGTCCCACAGAGTCAATGATGCCACTGGTACGCAGAGGAGTATCGTCGTGTAGATTCGATGCTTTTTCACCTGGCAAGAACTCATTCAGAATGTATTGACGCATTTCCTCTTTAATTTGGTCCGTTGACGGGTCCGACATCAAATTGCTCCTTGATTGCTGAGATTGTTGGTTCTGCGGAGACGGAATCAAAAGAGGTTGCTCGCCGTTTCATGGCGATGCAGGCCGAATAGGCGCTGCTGGCGATGCGAGAGACTGAGACGCTCCCGAACGGGCTGCTTTGGACTGGTTTGTGCCAAACACGAAATCGGAGAGTTTCGGATCTTGCTCAATCTTGCGATACAGGTTCTCGAAAACCATCTCGTGGCCCCGGGCGTTGGCGTGAACGTCATCCTGGCTGACTCTCAGTTCGAGAAGGTTCTTGGACCCAGAATAAGTATCGAGCAAATCAATTACCGGTACTCCTACCTTCTCAATGATGGGTCGAGCCGAGGTGAACTGCGGATCGACGACGTTGGACGGCAAAGGCTCAGGAATGAGAAGAATCACCATTCTGGCTCCTTGTTTCGATGCCTCCTCCTTCATCTGCTCCAGGCACCAACCAAAAACGGCGGGAGTAAATGGTGCAAGCTTTCTGTCTATTGTTTCGAGGGAATCGCTCGCTTGAACGTGTGCATCCGCGACGACCTTACGGAGAAAGTCATACTTCAAGTCGATTTTTCTCTGGAGCAGGTGGCCGATGTGAAAGCTCCATCGGTGGCTAACGCCGACCCCGGTGATCGCCACCAAGTAAACATCGGGATGGAAAGGTGCGGCTTTTTCGATCATGGTTTCCATGATCTGTGTGATTCGGTAGCCACCCACCGCGAAATTCAGCACCTCGAATTTCTGAATGTCAGGGGCCGGTCGGGTTTCGTTCAGGCGGTTTTCTAAGAGGGACTCGTAGTTGTGTCCGAACGGTCCCAACGCCATTGAATCTCCAAGCAAGGCGATTCGCCATGTACGGGGTGGTTTTTCCACCGTATATTCCCGATCGTACATTCCAAAGCTATTGGTTGTTCTTCCTAGTCCCGCCTCCTTCAGATGCAGGTTCGGCTTGTAGTCGTATTCCAGAAAATCGTCACGAAGCCGCAGGGAAGGATCGACGGATCCTTCTTTGCGGAGTCCTTCGTAATATCCAGCGTCCAGCGTCTCCAGGTCTTCAGCCTTGAAATTGCTCACGCGGATTTTTGAGAGGGCCCGATCGGCGAGACGTCCCGCGCGAGTGTTTTGAATGGAGGCGGGTAGCTTGATCAGAATAAGCAGACCAAGCAGGATTGCCACTGAGGCGATTGCGCTTCGCTCAAAACTGTTTTTCATCCCTGCGATCGTCTCATTCTTCATTGGCCGATGGGTTGTCGGCGGTTTCTGCAGAAAGTATCCGGGTCATGGTTCTGGTATTCAACTGTTGCGGGGCGGTCGTTACAAATCGCCAGTCTTCAGAAAATTCACCCACTTCGCTAGGCTGTTGGAGCTCCAAAGTGACCACAGTAGCATGAAGACAGACATGGTAGCCACGATTTGGACTGCCTCGACGGTTTTGGCGCGCCACCCAGATTGTGGGACGCGCTTCTTTTTCTTGGCGTCGAACCAAACATTCCCTACCACGAGAGCTCCCAAGATCGACCAAAACAGAGTGTCAGTCACCGTAAGGCGGAAATTGCCCTGGAGCCAGAAAAACTGGTAGGAGTGCAAAACCCAGGTCACCAGGAAAACCAGCGTCGTGGCCACGAGCTGCGCTCGAAGTTCGCCCTTTTTGCGGAGCTTAAAGTACGCGGGCAGATAGCAGATCTTCACCATGAAATCTTTCCAATAGATGTTGATCCGGCGCCAGAGATCGCTGATGCTGCGCGACAAAAGATACTTCCGGTTGGTTTCTGGCAAGTCATATCCGAACAAATGAAGCATCCCAACGATGATGTGAAACTGGCCCGACACCTGTAAATAGAGCAGGAATCCGAGAATGATCCTGGCAACGACTGATGTGCTCACCCCCACCTTGGTTGGGGCGAACGATGCCTCCAATTGATACACCAGACGGTAGAGGAGCAACTGGATGGTGCCCCGCAGTATCCACCAGACCCCTTGTTGAGCAACCTCGTGAATGTCACGCTGGAAATAGCTCTTTCGGAGTGTCTTAAAGTCAACGACGGGAAAGAGCAAAAAATAGTAATTGGGAAGAAGGAAAAAATAACTCGCGAAATCATTGAAAGGAGGCGGTCCCTGCAGACGCTGGATGTCATACAGGTAAATGATCATGCGGAACATGAAGACAGCGCCGAAAACCGCCCAGAAGTGTTCGGGGATCGGGAACCGACCGGTGGCCCGTCCGTACGCGCAGAGCATCCCGCACGCGAGGATCGCAACGACTCGCCAGCGAAAGGCCAGTCCGCTTCGGATGATAGCGAACAAGACGCCCCCAGCGCCGATTAGCAGGCCAGCGACCGCTGGATCGAGCAGGAGAAATGCGCCTCCGAGCGAGAGCGCAATGTAGAAAGGTTCTTTGAAGCGAAACGGTAACCAGTAGGAAACGATAAATCCGCCGACGATCAAGGAGCTTAAGGTCAGGAATCTTCGAGACTCAAGACCGTATAGATCGAAGACGAGCAACAGCAGGCCCAATTGGACCGCCAGCACCGCAAATCGCCACAAGTTGCGACGGGATCGTTCGATCTGCGCCGCTAATACAGTTACAGGTGCTGAAGGGATTGCTGCTCTTAAAGTCCCAGACATCTGGCAATCAGGTTCCTTTGGATTTCAGTGGTGCCCGAATACAAGGTGCTGCCCACGGCGTCGCGAAGTTCCCGCTCGATTTGCTGCTCAACCATGTAACCGTATCCTCCGAAGATTTGGATCGCATCCTGGCAGTTTGCGACCAGACTCTCCGAGACATGCAATTTGGCCACTGCCGCTTCGAGCATGGCGGGTTTACTGTGTTCTTTGAGCCAGCCGATCCGGTAAACCAGTTGACGGCAGGTATCCAGACGAACCTTCATGTTGACGATACGGTTTGCGACCGACTGGAATTTCCCGATCGCCTTCCCGAATTGCTTGCGGTTTTGCGCGTACTGAATGGATCTCTCAAGCTGTCTTTTCATCAATCCCAGATAATTCGCCAGGATACAACCCCGTTCCCATTCCATGGAGGATTCGAAGACAGCGACTCCGCGGCCCTCCCGGCCCAGTCGGTTGGATACAGGCACCTTGCATTCATCGAATACGACTTCCGCCATCGGCGAGGTACGCAGGCCCATTTTCTCGAGCGGTTTACTGATGACGATTCCCGGGGTCTTCCGATCAATGAGAAAGCCCGTAATGCCCATCGAGCCCAATCGTGGATCTATAGTGGCATAGGCGACGAACAGATCTGCTACTTGCGCGTTTGTGACAAAAGTCTTTGTCCCGTTCAGGACATAGTGATCTCCCCGGCGTTCAGCACGAGTCCGCATCGAGAATACGTCTGATCCCGCTTCGGGTTCGGAGGCTGCATTGGCCGAGATCCATTCTCCGTTGGATAGTCGAGGCAGGTAAAATTGCTTTTGTTCCGGGGTGCCATACAGAGAAACGGGCATGATGCTCGTCCACATGTGAGCGTTAATGGAGAACAACAGCCCTTGATCGCTCGTTCCATACCCCAGCCCTTCCATGACAGCGATCACTTCGGTGATTCCGAGCCCCATCCCGCCGTATTCTCGAGGTACCGGCATCCCCAGCACGCCAAAGTTTGCGCACTTTTTCCAGTCCTCACGGCTGAATTCTTCTTCACGGTCGCGCCGAATCATATCTTTGCCCAGTTCGGACTGGGCAAACTCGATCGCGCCATCCTGAAGCTTCTGATGTTCTTCTAGCAGTTCAGGTGAGCCAATGGACACGACCGCGACCTCCCTCTGCCACCGGACGTTGACTATAAACGCTGAACCGATGTACTTGGTGACTCACTTGAAACCCTGTATGCGGACACACTGTCATTAATCAATCACCCAAAAATCAATCACCCAAAAAAACGGAACCTACCGTGAGCCGCGACTACGTCGACGTGAAGCAAGGGCTTAGCGACTGAATAGCGGGCTTGTGAAAATAACTACGCATTGATCTCCGGCTGCGACCGCCAATTTTAGCAGGGATCTTCCGGCCTGCCCACGTGCGTCCCGGAACACGTCTTCTTCTCCACGCATCCAGAAGGCACTCCGTCTGGTCACGGGCGCAGTCCGTTCGTATTCACCCTTGCCAGTAATTGTTCGGCTTCAAATTATTCGCGAGGTTGGAAGATCCGGATACAGAACTCCTTGATGATCAAGCGCCCGGCGCGAAAGGAACGCGTCGGGCGCTTGAGCAAACACAAATAGTGCAACGTGCGGTCTGACCGAGAACAGTCGCTAAATCCTTACCTAACACCTGCGATCGCTGCGTCCAGGGCGTTCATGTCTGCTCCCAAATCTTTCCCGTCGCTACCGGCGTTCTTATAGGGGCTCGAACTCCGCAGATGATAGTCCCCGCCAATACTATTGTTGTAGTTCACAAAACCGACGGCCGAAGCCGTTGCCGGGAAGTAGTTTCCTACCGGGTATTTGTTGGGAGGGCGGTTGGATGGACTTGCAATGATGGCATTGTGCGAGAAGATGTACCTTTGGAAACAGGTCGGCAGGGAAACTGTTGGCGTACTGTTGTAGGCGCAATTCGTAGTGCCCCCGCCCGTCGTTTGAGTGGGAGACGTCCCGGCATTGACCAGGTTGTTGGTGAAGATGAACTCGTTCATCGGGGGATTCACTCTGATGTCATCGCCCAGATTCAACATGATCACCGGCTGGAATGCGGTCACGTGATTGATGGTGACATATTGCAGTAAGGGAGCACCCGGACCCGTGGAGACTTGGGCAAATGAACCGTATCCGCTGTACTTCGTCGCACTGATGTCATCCGCAGTAACATCATGAATGCTATAGCGTTTGCCGGCCAGGGGGATTCCTCCATTCGACGACCGCCCGTTGCCGAGTACGAAGGCGCCGCCCACGTGACTGATCGTGACATAGCGAATCGTCACATCCGTCACCTGGCAAGCTGGGCAAACGTTCTCGGTACCGAGCGCTTGATTCTTGGGAGTCAGCAGAACCGCGGCACCGGCTTGGGAGAAGCCGCCCCAACTGTTTTCCAGAATATTCGCTTCGAACAAGACCCGCTGAGCATTCTTAAGTTCAAAGAGGTTCTTCGCAATGAAAGGGTTGTTTTCGGCCCCCCCAATGTATCCCGGCTGACCTCTCATCCAAATCATCGGTTTGAAGAAGTGATTGCGCCGAATTTCGATGTCGGTCGGGGTGATCGTGGCTGCATCGCCTCCGAGAAGAATGCATTCGCCGGAGGCCTCAAGGAAGTTATTGACGATCTTGAGGGGGCCTGTGGTCTGGTCGCCGTTACCTCCGGCAATCGCTTGGGAATCTGTGCACCACCCCGATACCGATGTGCAATGGAAATCTGAGAAGTAAGAGTCGACGACCGCAGCGTAAGTCATGCCGCTGAGCATGACGCCACGTTCGGTTTCATCCTGCGCTGTTCCGTGGAGCCAGCTGCGATCGAAGATCACGTGGTCCGCTGCGCCTTTCTTCACGCGCACCACTAGGTTGTACACTACACCCGCGACGGGGGGCCGAGTCACTTCCAGACCGATGAAGCGGTAGTGGCTAGCCCCGTTGGCCAACGTGAGTGGCCCGCGGTTTCCAGGGGGGGACTGAACCTTCGCCAGAACGTTATTTGTCTGTGTACAGTTGAGGGCAGGGCGCCCGGGAAGTGACGAGACCCCGGCGTAACAAGGTGTAATCCTCGTACCCTCGGGCGGCAGGCTGCTATCGGCTGCGCTCGTGCGGACGATGATCCAGTGGGCGTCGTCGCAAGTTTGTGTAGGGACCGTGAAAGTTCCGGTAAAGACCGCTCCAGCCTGCAGTGCGATGGTATCCCCGCACTTCGCTCTGTTCAGTGCCTCCTGGAAGTCGCCTCCCTTGGGCACGGAGATTGTCGTCCCCGGAGCTGCGGTATGCGCTAGGTCACTCTGCACATAGACTCGTGGAAGCTCCGCCGGACCGTCAAAATTCCCGCCGGTCAACGCGCTCCCGATCTTCAGGCCCAAGCTCCCGTTTACTTTCGCCGAATTCGCATCGGTTACTGACGCCGTGAAGTTAAAGCTTCCGGTCTGGGATGTTATCCCTGAAATTACTCCACTGGCTCGATCCAAAGAAAAACCTTGCGGCAGCGATCCCGCGGCAATTTGCCAATCGTACGGAGCGACTCCTCCTGTAACAGTCAGGTTGGCGCTATATGGAGTTTCGGGTTTGCCTCCGGGGAGCGGGTTGAGTTGCATGGCGAGTTTGACCAGCGGGGCCACGGTGACATCTGAAGTCGCAGCGGATGCACTGTCTGCCGCACTCACGGCTGTGACGGTGACTCTAGTCGATGAGGACACATCAGGCGCGGTGAAGAGGCCAGTTCCGGTAATCGTTCCAGCACTGGCATGCCACACCACCGCCGTGTTGCTGGTGGAGGTCAGCGTTGCGGCAAATTGGACCTTACCTCCGGCAACGACGCTCGCACTGCCAGGAAGCACGTTGATATGGACTGCCTGACTGGTAGAAGGGCTTGGGGCGCCGGACGCAATTCCTGCGCATCCGATAGAGAAGACCGTGGCGATTGTCAGAATGAAAACCGCTAGAAACTGATTACGACGTCGAGTCGAGGTGCTCAGTTGGAAGCCGGGGGTTGACTCCAAGAACATTTTGCCCTCACAGATTGAATTGGCCGGAATCGATCGTGCGATTCTCGTTTGTCCAATCTAGAGGTAAGCGGGCGAAACGGGATAGATGACAGAGGTCACTGTCCGGTCGGCGCACGGAAGTTCATGTGATGCGGAGGCCAGTCGGACAACGGCCGAATTCCTGGCTGCTGTCTCATTCGCAATGCCTCGCACTGCAGCAAGGAACGAGGCTCCACTTACCGCGTTCCGTCCCGGACAATCAGGCCGCGCAGAGAATCGTAGATGGAGTTGCCGAGGACGCCCTTGGCGGCGTCCCGTGCCTTTTCTTTAAGCTGCGTTCGCAAAAGCCCCCGCCCCCGACAGTAGCGCATAAGATCATCGCTTTTAGTGCCGTTCAGCATCGTCACTCGAGTGAGTGCGAAGGGATCGGTGGTCGATGAATTTACTCCCGTGCGACTGGTGGCCATCGTTCGAAAGCTGGCCAGCTTTACGGCCCGCATGACGCGTGCATCCCACCTTCCGCCGGGGCAGGAAAAGTGATCCACTCGAATTCCCGCAATCTGCTCCAGCATGTCTTTTGCCCCAGCGGTCTCCTCATGGAGTCGGTTGTCGTCGACATCGGTGAGGTAGGGGTGGGTCAGCGAATGGCATCCAATCTCGAATCCCAGCGCGTGAAGCTCGCGGACTTGCGTTTGCGACATGTATCCCGGCTTTCCCAGGAATTCAACCGTAATGTATGACGTAGCCACGAATCCCAACTTCTTGAGCACAGGCGCGGCCGAAATGAGGTCGGTCTCACAGCCATCATCAAATGTGATGCACACGCTCTTGTCACCGAAAGACTCGATGGCCTGCGTGACATTCTGGCCGCGCCAGCCTTCGCTTGCGAGCCTTTCCATCTGATTGCGAAAATCTGAGGCCGGAACCACGTAGCGGACGTAACCCGGCTCGGACTGGCACATAACGCGCCCGGGGAGCCTGAGTTCGTGATACATCAAAAAGGCAGTGCTGGGTGTGGCCATAGGACAGTTCGGCGGTTTACGATCTCAGTTTCTGAAAGGCTCGTTCCACGAAATTCAGCCAGTCCCCTAATTCTGGCAACGGGTCGCGCCACTGGAAGTTGTCATGATAAGTGCCGCGCACCGGCGTCAAGACCGAAAGTATCGTCTGCCAGCGACCGGGGTAAGGCCTGGGGTACCCCGCAGGTGCACCTTTCAGTACCTCGATCACGTGCCGAAAGTCTCCCAGTAGCCATCGGCAGACTACCCCGGAACGAAACTGAAGCTTACCCTCAATATCCCCGTTCTCGGCTAATTTTGCCAGCCACGCCGGAAAATCGGCTCCCGAATAACAGGCTAACGGCAAGGAGTTCCAGAAGCGTCCGTTGACTTCCATGAACACCGGCGGCCCGCCAGGCGCTTGACGGAATTCGACCATCGCAACGCCGTGCCATCGTAGGACCTTCAGAATTGCCAGAGAGGTGGCTCGCACGTCGGGATCGGGCTCCACGCTCACTCGCACAGCACTGCCGGATCCAGTCGGATGCACATCGCGAATGCGTCGGTGGGCGAACTCCGCCCGCAACTCGCCGTGACACATCAGGACGAAATAGCCCACACCCTCGCCATCTACAAATTCCTGCGCCAGCATCTGCGAGCAAATCTGGATCAGCTCTCCGAAACGGGCAAGTAGCTCTTGCGGATCTTTCGCATATCGTGGGCGCCCGGTGACGCGGACACCGCCATCGGAAACAGTTTCTACCGAACTGCGCGGTTTCAGCACTACGGGAAACGTCAAGGCCTGGCAGGCTCTCCGGGCGTCTTCGAGATTGCTGACCGTCACGGTCTTCGGCACCGCAATTCCGATCGACGCCGCTAACTGGACCATCTCGTTCTTGGTGACGGCCCGCAGAACGTCAGCGTGGTCGGGTAATACCAGGCGTGCGCCCTCGGAGAGAAGGACGTCCCGGTGAGCCGAAACGGGCAGTGTCGTCGCTTCTGTCATCGGCAGGACCAAGGTGCCGAGATGCTGCTTCGCGATTTCCGAGACTCGAGCGATAAATCCCGCCGCGTCTTCTTCGGGATTGGGATACTGAAATGTCCCTCTACAGAGTCGGGACCATCCTGCCTTCGACCAGGGACTCGCCTCCCCCACCAGCACCTCGTGGCCGGCGTCAGCCAGGGAACGCACGGAGGCGACAGCCTGGTTCTGGTTTCCGTCGAGCACCAGGATTCTCATGATTTAGACCGGCAAGGCCGCAGTGCTCGGCCGGTTGGGACTTCGAGGATAGATAGCGGCTTCGCCCAGGGCCTCGGCGAATCTCTTCGCAATCTGGGACCAATCGTAACGCGCGGCCAAAGCTGCGGCGTTGTCCTCGTAGCTTCTGCGAAGCGTGGGATCGCGCAAGACAGCCACAATTGCGGCTGCAAATGTCGGTGCGTCGTCGGCAAGCAGGCAATCTTTCCCGCTCGTAACATCCAGACCTTCGGCCCCGATGGAAGTCGAGACCATTGCCTTTCTCATGGCCATGGCCTCGAAGATTTTGAGCCGCGTGCCTCCACCAATTCTCAATGGCACGATCACGACGGTTGCATTGCGCAAATACTCGGCCACAGACGGAACCGTACCCGTAACCTCGACCGACGGAGACGCAAGCTTCCGGACCCGGGAATGAGGATTCCGGCCCACAATCTGAAATCGCGCATCAGGGAACGCTGCTAGAACGCTGGGGAAAATCTCACGGCAGAAATATTCCACCGCATCAATATTGGGCTCCCAGTCCATAGAGCCGGTGAAGACGATCAGCGGAGGATTGCCCGACACCGAGGGAGCCGGCTGATATTTCTCTGTATCAACCCCAGTTGGCACGACTGTTATGGTGCATCCGGGAGCCAAGGCCAACATCTCCTTGCGATCGTGGTCGGAAACCGCGATGACATACTGAAACCTCTGCAAGGTACGGGTCTCGTACGCCGCCATCTTGCGCGCTTCAATTCGATAAGACAGTTTTCGGAGGGCGGACTTCTCCGTGTCCGCCATTCGCCGCCACAGCATGGTCTCAACGTTATGCTGGAACAAAACTACTGGCGTCGACGATTTTGGGAAATTCAGCGATGCGGAAAGGAAATCACATACCGCAACGTCTGCGCTGCCATTGCTCAACCTGCGCGCAACCTCGCGGCGAACGGCTGGGTGCGTAAACTTCTTCACCGCATACGGAGCTGCGGAAGGCAGCCGGAGAATGTAATCGATCGATTGCGCGATCGTACCTTCCGGCGCCGCCGTATAGATCGTGTGAGTTCCGGGCATTTGTTTGGCGATAGCGGTTTCATACTCGGTATCGTGCCGGCCGCCGTAATACGAGAGCAGTGTGACTTCGTGATTTCTGGCGAGCTGCCTCAGGATGTTGAATGAGCGAATCTTGCCGCCCGTGTCGACCGGCCACAGTTTCCCGGCTTTGACCCAGAGTATCTTCATCCGTCATCACTACCAGCACAGCCCTTCGTAGGCCTTGCCGGCGGCGGGTCTCCGGGCCTTCTCCAGATTCACCAGATCGACGATCACCTGCTCAGGGCGAAGATGAGACTCCAGCTTCTTGCGGTCGATCCCGCGTGTGCCGATCACGACTACGTCGGCCTTTTCCAGCACCTGATCGAGATCCGACGAAAGCAACGACCCAATGTGCGGAATGACCTGCTCGATGTACTGGCGGTTTGAGCCAATCAACCGGCCCAACGACACGTTGTCATCCCAGATCTTCAGCTGGCACCCTTCTCCGATCAGCCGCTTGACCAGTTGCACTTGCGGACTCTCCCGCAGGTCGTCGGTCGCAGCTTTAAAGCTCAAGCCCAGCATCGCGATATTCTTCTTACCCGTGCTCAATACGATTTCAATTGCACGGTCGAGATGGGCATCATTGCTGGGCAGGACCGACTCGAAGAGCGGCAGCGCCAGATCAAGTTCCTTCGCGCGATAGTTCAAGGCGCGAACATCTTTCGGCAGGCACGAACCTCCGAAGGCGAAGCCCGGTTTCAAATACGAGGGCGAAATATTCAGCTTCGTGTCCGCGGAGAAGATCTCGATCACGGCCTCGGCATCGACGTCCATGCTCTTTGCCATGGTTCCCACTTCGTTGGCAAAGGCAATCTTCACCGCGTGCCAGGCATTGCAGACGTATTTCACCATCTCGGCCGAGCGGAATGAAGTTTCGAACACCTTGCCCGGCACCCAGGAGTAAAGTTCGCGAAGGACTTTGCTGTGCGAGGCATCAGATGCGCCGATGATTGTGATGGACGGCTCCAGGAAATCGGCTACTGCAGTGCCTTCCCGCATAAACTCGGGGTTCACGCAAACTCCGAAGTCCCTGCCCAACTTTTTGCCGCTCGCCTTCTCCAGCGTAGGAACGACAATGGCTTCGGCTGTACCCGGCAGTACCGTGCTACGCAGAACGATCAGGTGAAAGGAATCTTTCTTGCAGAGTGCCTGTCCGATCTCCTGGCACACCGGACCGATGTGCCCCAGATCCAGCTTGCCGTTTTTCATGCTCGGAGTGCCAACGCAGAGGAAGGAGATTTCGGTCTCCAGAACCGCTTGCTGCGAATCCGTGGTGGCGTGAAGGCGGCATGCCTTCTGGCAGTCGGCAATCAGGTCTGAAACGGCGGGCTCCACGATGGGACTGCGTCCGCTCCCCAGTGCCTCCACTTTAGCGGCGCTCAGGTCCACTCCGGTGACCCTGTTCCCCTTATGCGCCAGGCAGGCAGCTGTGACCGTACCTACGTACCCCAACCCAAAAATGCTGACCGTCCGGCTCATTTCGTCGTATCGACCCTTTCTCGTGGTTGCGAATGCGAACTTCCAAGATAGCTTAGCTGGCGACTTGCGGCAATGCCAGTGACTGCCTGCAACCCATTGATTTGCCGGGCCTTGGTTGATTCCTTGGATGCCTCTCGGTATTGCCCCACCGGCGGTCTGTCCCTGGCCGCCAGTTCACCAGGGGCGTCCGATACCAACTCTCGGGCTCTGTGCAGTGAGCCGAATTTGCCGCTAGTATGAAGAAGCATGGGTCCCCACGGCCAATCCCCGGAGATTCTCGATGCCGAATCGCCTGCCTCAACGCCGGTGCCAGAAGAAAGCCAAGATATCTCCACCGAGACCACTCTTCAGCGAAAGATCTTCTACCTCGTCGATTCGCTCAATGTCGGTGGCACCGAAGTCCAAGCGGTCGAACTCGCTACAAGGCTAAATCCCGAACGCTACAACGTGACCTTGGGGTGTCTCCGTGCGCGCGGACCATTGCTTGAGAGGCTGCAGGGATCCTCCGTTTCCGTCCGGGAATTCTATCCCAAGGGTGGTTTCGATTCAGTTCACGGCATCTATCAGATGTTCCGGCTGGCGATGTTCCTGCGGCGCGGACGCTTTCAAATCGTTCATACCCACGATCTGTATGCCAATGTGCTGGGTATCCCAGCGGCAGCCATCGCGCGGGTTCCGGTCATCATTTCCAGCCAGCGCGACTTAGGCCATCTCGACCTGTACAAGAGCGGGCGGCGTGTCTGGCTGCGACGCCTGCAAAAGCTCTCTACCGCGGTCCTGACGAACGCCAACGCCGTCAGGGAAGCGGTTTTAGCTGAGGACCATTTTGCCCCGGAAAAAGTCCGGGTCATCTATAACGGTGTGGATCTGGAGCGCTTCAGCCAGAGGTCGAGCGAGAGAGCATGGCTGCTTCCCGACGCGGATCAGGAAAGATGGATCGTCCTGGTCGGGAATATGCACGGCGATGTGAAGGGACACGCGGTGCTCATCGCAGCCGCCGAGACCGTGGTCCGTGAGTTTCCCGAAGTCAGGTTTTTGTTTGCAGGGGATGGAGAGCGGAGAAAGGAATTCGAGGAACAGGTCGCAAGGCTCGGTCTTTCGAAAAACTTTTCTTTCCTTGGCCGCCGCAATGATGTGCCACGAATCCTCAGCTGCTGCGACATTGGAGTGCTCCCGTCCCAGGCCGAGGGCCTTCCGAATGCGGTCTTGGAATATCTCGCTGCCGGTCTGCCTACCATCGCCAGCCGCGTCGGAGGCAACGTCGAAATCATTCACGAGGGCAAGACCGGTTTGCTCGTCCCGCCGGATAAACCGTCCGCCCTCGCATCGGCACTTCTTCGACTCTTGCGCGATCCCGGCTTCGCCGCAGAATTAGGCAGAAATGGGCGGAGCTTTGTCTCCGACGAATTCAGCTTCGAGCGCATGATCGAAAAAACCGATCAGATGTACACCGAATTGCTTCAATCGCGAGATGTGGAAACGAACCTGGAGCCGAACCATAGCTCGGCAGGGTGGAAACGCGTATATCGGCGCGTGCGATCGATGGGGGCTGCGGAGGTCACAGACCGGCTACGGCAGTACGCGACCGCGCGTCTGGATTGGGTGCGCTACAAAGTCGGTTCCGATTTCTTTCCCGAGATCTCCACCGTCCCGCAAGGGCGGCCGCGATTCTTCTTCTCCCCAGAAGATGTTCCGCATCTCTGTTCCAGATTACGAGAGTTGTTTCCCGAGACCGCCGAGCAAATCGTCCGCCGTGCCGAGCGCATCTGCCAGCATCGCTTCGATCTCCTGGGCTACGAAGCGGTCGACTACGGAACTGAGATCGACTGGCACTGCGATCGTGTTCACAGCAAGCGCGCACCACGGAAGCCATGGTTCAACCTGAAGTATCTTGATTTCGACCTGGTCGGTGACAGCAAAGTTACGTGGGAACTGAACCGCCATCAGCACCTGGTCACGCTAGCCAAGGCCTTCCGGCTGACCGGCGACGCGAAATTCGCCTCGGAATTATTCACGCAGTGGCATCATTGGCACTCGGAGAATCCGTATCCCATCGGCATCAATTGGGCCAGCAGTCTGGAAGTAGCCTTTCGCAGTTTGTCCTGGCTGTGGACGTATTTCCTGATGGCCGATTCTCCCGCAATGCCAACAGGTTTTCGTCGCTCATGGCTGCGGGCATTGGCGGTTTCCGGGCGCCACATCGAGAGTTATCTCTCCACATACTTCTCGCCTAACACGCATCTCCTCGGCGAGGCCGTCGCTTTATTTTTCATCGGCACCCTTTGCTCCGAGATTCCCGCGTCTCGTCGGTGGCAAGAGCGGGGATGGAAGATCGTGCAACAAGAGGCGACGCGTCAGGTTCGCAGCGACGGTCTGCACTTCGAGCAATCGGCGTACTATCACGTCTACGCCCTGGATTTCTTTTTGCATTCTGCGATCCTGGCTTCCGTCAATCACGTCGACGTGCCGAAAGAGTTCGATCGTACGCTGGAGAAGATGCTGGACGCGCTAGCCGCACTTTCTTGCGGCGAAATCGTGCCCGGCTTTGGCGACGACGATGGCGGCCGGCTCTTCGATCCCACCCGAAATCGAATGACCCACATGGCGGACCCCTTGGCTACAGGAGCCGTGCTGTTTGGGCGAGGCGATTTCAAAGACCTTGCCGGAGGGCCGCGCGAAGAGATGCTTTGGCTGCTCGGCGAGGCTGGCATCCATGAATTCCAACGGATTCCGTCAAAGCCGGTCCCGGATGCCTCCGCTGCATTCCGCGCCAGCGGCCTATATGTCATGTCGGGAAACAACCGGAAGTGGCAGTTAGTGATGGATGCTGGTCCACAGGGCGCCCACACCGCCGGGCACGGACATGCTGACGCGCTAAGCCTGACCCTCACCGCTGCGGGCCGCGAACTGCTTTCGGACGCTGGGACCTTTGAATACGTTGGCCCAAACTCGGAACGTGATCGTTTCCGCGGAACCAGCGCTCACAACACTCTGATGGTCGGTGGCGTGGATCAGGCGCAACCACGCGGTCCTTTTGGATGGGATCGCTTGCCTGACGTTCAGGCCGAGGGCTGGATCAGCGGCAAAACGTTCGACCTGTTCGTCGGCAGCCACGACGGTTACTCACGCTTACCGAATCCGGCCATTCATCGTCGCTTCGTGCTCGCGTTGAGATCCGGCCTGATCCTGGTGCGCGATCTTGTTCTCGGATTCGGCGAGTACCCCATTGACCTGTTCTGGCATCTCGGTCACGGCTTGACTGAACAGTCCCCGGACCTCTTCTTCGCTGACGGCGCCGGCCTTCGTTTCATGACTGTGGATGGGCACGGCTGGTCGCGCAGTGTCGAAGAGCAGTTTCATTCGCCAGCCTACGGAGTGAAACAGGCTCACAAAGCGCTTCACTTCGCCAGCCGGGCAAAGCTCCCGGCTGAGTTCGTGACGTTGCTCATGCCGGTATCGACGGCGAAAAGATCAGACGACAACTTTGTGACGATTCCCGTGCAATCAGCATCCTCCGGCTCTTGCATTGGGTATCGTTATCGAACGGGAGGCAATGAGCATTGCTTCTTCTTTGGGCAAGGGGCGCCATGGAAGATGGATGCCTGGAGCACAGATGCAGAGGTTTTGTATTTCGGACGATCCGCCGATGCATCCCAGGTCAGCCTTTTCTGCTGCAATGCGACGTCCGTGGAATGGGAAGGCAAAAAGATTGTGAGTGCCAGGAAGCCGGTTTTGCGCTGCGAGGTGATCGGAAGTCCCGCGGCTGTTATCAGCAGCGATCCCGATACGGTGACGGTCGACACTCAGGCGTGGATGACGCTAGTAAACTCTTCTCAAGTACCGGTGAAGGTTATCTAGCGAAAGAATTCTTATATGTGTGGAATCTGCGGAATCTTCTTCGCGAATCGCGAGTGGCGCGTCCAGGGCGATGTCCTCGCCCAAATGAACCGCCGCATCGTCCATCGCGGGCCGGACGACGAGGGATTCTTCGTCGAAGAGAATGTCGGCCTTGCCATGCGCCGGCTGAGCATCATTGACGTCAAAAGTGGTCATCAGCCTCTGGCGAATGAGAATCGCGATGTCTGGATTGTTTTCAACGGCGAGATCTATAACCACGCCGAACTGAGAGAAGATCTGGAAGCACGCGGCCATCAGTACCGCACTCGCAGCGACACTGAGACTATCGTCCACCTCTACGAAGAATATGGATCCGATTGCGTACAGCACTTGCGCGGAATGTTCGCATTCGCGATCTGGGACCGCCGCAAGCGTGTCCTTTTTGCTGCCCGCGACCACCTCGGCATCAAGCCCTTCTACTATCGCTGGGATGGAAAGTCGTTTCTCTTCGGCTCGGAAATTAAGACGATCCTGACATATCCCGGCGTTGACGCTGAATTCGACCGGGGTCGCCTCGCGGAATATCTCACCTTCGGATACATCACTGGGCCGCACACCATGTTCGTCGGCATTCGCAAGCTGATGCCCGGGCACACACTTGAGCTAAGCGAGCGCGGCGAGCCCAAGATCACTCGCTACTGGGACCTCGTCGTGCCTGTGGACGAGTTGCCGCGCGAACACGGCTACTACGTGAAAAACTATCGCGAGAAGCTTGAATCTGCTGTCGGATCGCACCTGATGAGCGACGTGCCGTTAGGCGTCTTTCTCAGCGGCGGTCTGGACTCGAGTGCGGTCGCCGCCCTGACCGCGAAGATTCGTGGCGACAAAATCCAGACTTTTGCCGTCGGCTACGGCGAAGAAGAGTTCAGCGAGCTTCCTTACGCCCGACAGGTTGCCGCCCACATCCGCTCAGATCATCACGAAGTTCGTCTCAGCCGTGAAGAATTCTTCGATAGCCTGCCGCGTCTGATCTGGCACGAAGATGAACCGATTGTCTGGCCGTCGAGCGTCTCTCTCTATTACGTCGCACGTCTGGCGCGAGAACGAGTGACAGTCGTGCTTACTGGCGAAGGCAGTGATGAGACCTTGGCGGGCTACACTCGCTATGCCTGGACGCTTTTGAATTCGAAGATGGATCGCATGTATCGTGCAATGACGCCCGCGTTCCTCCGCCGCTGGCTGCGGCAGGGAATTGCATCGGCCCCGCTTTCCGCCAGCATGCATCGCAAACTCGAGCACACTTTTCTCATGCGTGACGGCGCCTCTTGGCCTTCGTTTTACTTCGACAACTTCTACTCTGCATTTTCGGATACTGAGTTCGCGCAACTCTTGACGCCGGAAGCCCTGCATTCGGCTGGTCATGCCTATGACGGATCGATGGAGCCTTGGGAGCATTCCTCCGGCGATCTGCTTCATCGCTTGCTCTACACCGATATCAACAGCTATCTAATCGAGTTGTTGATGAAGCAGGATCAGATGAGCATGGCCGCTTCGATTGAGAGTCGCGTGCCCTTCCTCGACCATCCGCTCGTAGAATTCACCGCTCGTATTCCCGCGGCCCATCAGATTAAGGGAATGGCCGGCAAATTCATTCTGAAAGAAGCCGTCGAAGATCTTCTCCCCCACGACATCATCTATCGCAAAAAGATGGGATTCCCCACGCCCTGGGCCTATTGGCTTGCTGGACCTCAACTGCAGCAGATCGAGACTCTGCTGACAGAGCCTCGAAGCGCTGCTCGTGGCCTGTTTCGTCCTGAGGCCATCTCACGGATTTTTGCCGAGCATGGCGGCGGACAACGTGATCACGGCAATCGTATCTGGCGGCTGCTGAATCTCGAACTATGGCAGAGAGCCTGTCTGGAGGGAGATCTCGAGTCCACTACCACCGCGGTTCCAGCGAATGCCGCGATCTGATCGTCCCATGCTACCGATTTCCGTTGGCTAACGCGGCGAAGAGGCCGTTGGAAGGTGCGTCTGCACCGCAGCCAGCAGTTCCTCGCGCAGAAAAGGTCCGCTGGCCAGAAGTCCGGTCAAGAGCGGATTCTTCCGATTACACTGCAGAGGAGTATTCTCCAGCGTGCTCACAAATCCCCCGGAGCTCGCCACCAGTGCCGCCCCGGCAGCTACATCCCACTCGTTCTTCGGAGTTAGTGTAAAAGTGATATCTGCCAGTCCTGCCGAAACCAACCCAAGTTTGTACGCCACCGATCCCATTGGACGAATCTGATAATCGCCGTTCTGGAACTGCTGCCACTCCCCGCGCTTCACTTCGCTACGGCTGGCAAGGATCAGCGAGCCTTTAAGGGTAGTCCTCTGACTCGGCCGGGCCGGCTTTCCGTTATAAAGCACACCCGCGTCAATCGCACCGATGATGATTTCATTTGTGACCGGATTACAAATGCCGCCCGCCACCGGTCGTCCGTCTTCGACGAACCCGATCGAAACACAAAACTCGGGTATGCCCTGAACAAACTCGCGCGTGCCGTCGAGCGGATCTACCACCCAGACCCGGCTCTTGGAAAGCCGCGAAACATCGTCGACACTCTCCTCTGAGAGCCACCCCTCACCATCCCGCAGCAGATTCTGGCGCAACACGGCGTCGACGGCGCGATCCGCTTCAGTCACAGGGTCGTGGCCGATCTTGTATTCGGTCTCAATGGCGCCCGGGGTGAACCGCGCAAATACAATTCGTGCCGCCTCAATCGCGGCTTCGATGCGGGTAAGGATGTCTGAATAAGCAGAGGTCATGAAGTCCTTGGAAATGGATTGTCTTTAAAAAGTGGGCCACAACATGCGGGCTCCCGTCACCAGAAGCAACGCGCAGAGCAGGCGTCGCAGCCACAGCATGGGAACGCGAGTTGCCAGGTGCGAACCCAACAGCCCGCCCGGGATCGAGCCAATCAGCAAAGACACCACCAGTCCAGGGTCTACGTTTCCCAGGCGAAAGTGCAGTAGTCCAGTAACGCCGGTCAAAACGACTGCATGCACGATATCGGTCCCAACATTTACTTTAGGGGGGAAGCTATAGAAAAGCAGCAACAGCATCATGATGATGCTGCCGGACCCCACCGAAGTCATTCCCACCAGGAAGCCGGCAACGACGCCGATCATAACCATGCCGGCGAATCCCTTCATCGTCGGTGCTCGATTCGCAACGTGATCTTCGATTCGTTTTTGTAAGAGCAACAGAATGGGAACGATGATGAGAAGCACGCCAACGGCGGTCTTGATGAAATTGTTGACTCCGTCGCCGTACACGTGACGAATGTGCATGAGCAGGTTCACTCCGCCGATGGAGCCCGGAATGCTGCCGACTGAAAGGGCGATTACAACTTTCCTGCGAACCGTGCCTTTCTTCAGATGCATCAGGCTCGCTGGAATTTTTGTGAAGAAGTTGAACACCGCGTCCGAACCGACCGCAACGATCGGCGGTACCCGCAGGCCAAAGATCAGCACAGGGAGCAGCAAGACGCCGCCCCCCACGCCGGTCATTCCGATCAGAACACCTACAACAAACCCGACCAGGATTTTGCCTGTTAGTAGCGTCATATGTCCGTCGTTGTGTTACGCTGCCGCTCCATTCACTCCGATGAAGCCTTCACGCTCGAGATGCAGAATGATTTCCTGCGCGGCTTCCTCGGGTGACAGTTCGCCGGTGTTGATTGTTACCTCGGCATCCCCTGGAGCCTCGTAAGGATCTGAAATTCCGGTGAACTCCTTGAGAATGCCCGCTCGAGCCTTGGCGTACAGGCCCTTGCGATCCCGTTGCTCGCACACTTCCACTGAGGTCGCAATGTGCACCAGGATGAAGCCCCCGTGCGGCTCAATCAACTGCCGCACGTGCCTCCGTGTTGCATCGTAGGGCGCGATGGGCGCGCAGATCGCGATCCCGCCGTTCTTGGTGATCTCCGACGCAACATAACCAATCCGTCGGATGTTGATGTCGCGGTGTTCCTTGGAAAATCCGAGCTCAGACGAAAGATGCTTGCGCACCAGGTCTCCATCGAGCAAAGTCACCGGACGGCCGCCGACTTCCAGAAATTTGGTCAGCAGCACGTTGGCAATCGTTGACTTGCCGGAACCGGACAGACCCGTAAAGAAGATGGTCACGCCCTGCCGGCTGCGAGGTGGAAAGCTGCGCCGTAATTCATGAACCACCTCGGGATAGGTGAACCAACCCGGAATTTCACGTCCTTCATTCAAGCGCTGCCGCAGTTCCGTGCCGGAGATGTTCAGAACGCGATCTCCCTTTTTCACCTCGTCATCGGGGATATAACGGTCCTCGCCTTCGAGATAGACCATCATGCTGAAGGGAACCATGGTTACGCCGATATCCGACTCATGCTTCTTGAACACTTCCTGTGCTTCGTACGGTCCGTAGAACGGCTTGCCATCTGTGTCCTTGCCCGGTCCCGCGTGATCGCGTCCAACGACAAGGTGCGTACAGCCATGATTCTTGCGGATGAGTGCATGCCAGATTGCCTCGCGTGGCCCCCCCATGCGCATGGCAAGGGGCAAAAGAGAGAGCTTCTGCGTCCCCTGCGGATACTTCGAACCAAGCAACTGATAACAACGCACCCGCGTGTAGTAATCCACATCGCCTGGTTTGGTCATTCCGACGACAGGATGGATCAAAAGGTTGGCTTCGACTTGCTTGGCAGCACGGAAAGTCAGTTCGACGTGCGCCCGGTGCATGGGATTTCGAGTCTGGAAAGCCACAACCCGGCGCCATCCCAATCGCGCAAACTCATTGCGAAGCTCCGCGGGAGTGAAGCGCAGAGTGCGGAAATCGTAGTGCGAAGGCATCTGCAACCCTTCGACGCGTCCGCCCACGTACCAGGGATTGGCAATATTCATGGCGTAATTCGCGCCAGGATGAGCCTTGCTGGTGCTGTTAAACACAGCTTTGGCTTCGGCAGCGCGGTCGGGTTGCCAAACTTCTTCCACGTGGAGAACGGCAAGCATGACCCCTTCCGGGTCACGCAGAGCCACTTTGCTGCTGCCGGGAGTCAACTTCTTGGCGAATTCTTCCGTCACATCCAGAGTGATCGGCATCGGCCACAGGGTTCCGCTGGCCAGCTTCATATTGTGGCAGACCCCTTCATAGTCGGCCTTGCTCATGAAGCCGCGTAGCGGGGAAAATCCTCCGCTCATCAGCAGTTCGAGGTCGCAAATTTGACGGGCGGTAAGTTCCCACGACGGCCATTCCCGAGAATGGGCTTTCAGTTCTGCGGCTTTTGCCGGCGATGCGAGCAGATCAATCAGTTCACCACCGTGTGGAGCAATCAAATGACTAGTCGAAGCGGACAAGAGCGTGAGCCTCCCAGATTCGTTGATTTTGGATTTATTGCATGTAGATTCGGCGTTTCGCAGAAGGAATCAAATGATGTTTTCCGGACCTGCAATTGGGGGGATACAAGCGAGCTGCCATCTCGGGTGAAAGACCCGGACTCTAATCTTCAAAGTTTGCACAAATGAATTGCTGCTCTTATGCTATGCAACTGCTATGCCGCCGGTGTGCTTCTATTGTACTGTAAGTTGATAAGGATAAAAGCTTAATCTTTAGTTTCCCCAGTGCAAAATCCCTATGGATGGTTATCTGTGTGCAAATCCTTGCGCAGGTCGGCAAATTGAATTCCCCCCCCGGGAAAAGGGCCGAACCTATGCAATTCTCTGCACACCTCCTGATATCTACAATCGATGGTGACCACCGAGGCTCGTTACATCTGCTCCCTCGGTTACACTGCTTGAAGGTTTCTCAAATTCCTTAGATTTCGATGAAGGACCTTGCAAAAAGAGCGATTCTGGCCAGCGGAGCGCTACGGTTGATTTCCCCGGGTGCGAGTGCAGCGATCTTGATGTACCACTCCGTCATGCCCGATCCTGCTGCCTATTTTGATTCGTTAGGCGGCATCATTCACTCCGAATCTGAATTCCGCGCCCAGATGGATTTGCTCGCGCGAGACTACCATCCGGTGAGCCTGGACGAAGTGGTGGACGGTCTCAACAGCCGAAAAGATTTGCCCGGTCGATCGGTGGTAGTCACGTTCGATGATGGCTACACCGACAATGCTGAAGTTGCGATGCCCATCTTGAATCAGATCGGGATCCCGGCAACCTTTTACGTGACTGTCGACTGCGTGGAGCGGCGCAAGCTTCCATGGCCGAGCCGTTTGCGCTTTGCTTTTCGCAAAACGAAGCTGCAGGCATGGACGGATTCTCGCGGTAATTCCTGGCATCTGGAGGGTTTTGATTCCCGCGAGCGCGCATATCTCGCTTCCAGCGATGACTGTTGTCAACTCAGCGGAGGAGCGCAAGAGGATTTCGTGCGCCGCATCGAGGAACAGCTGCAGGTCGCTGCTCCTTGTGATTTAAGCTCGTTGATGATGAACTACGATCAGGTCAAGAGTCTCGCTCGCCACGGTCACATCGTGGGTTCTCACACGATGACGCATCCAAACATGGCGTACATCCCGGAACAGGATGCCAAGGCAGAGCTCGCGGAGTCGAAACATCGCCTGGAGAGAGAGTTGAAGGCGGCCATCCAACATTTCTCCTATCCCTGTCCGGCCATGACACCGCACTGGAATGAGAAGACCGTCGCTCAAACGCGCTCGGTGGGATATGAATCGGCCGTGACAACCAATGGCGGTGTGACGCGTTGCGGAGACAATCCTCTGTCCTTGAAACGCATCCGCCCCACCAAGACGGCTGAGGGGCTGCGGTGGAATCTGGAGTGTGCATTCGCAGGGCGCGCGGTATAGCGCGGAGTGGAACTCGATCGGGGCGAAGATCAGTTGGCGAGAATCCTGGTTTTAGACGGGCATAGCGCAGCAGCTCTTCCAGTCACGCGATCTGCCGGACGCGCCGGCCATTGGGTCGCGGTCGGTGCGAACAGGGGAGCCTTTGCCGCGGCCAAGCTCTCGCGCTACTGCCGCACGGCTCTTGATTATCCCGTCTCTACCAGCGAGCCGCAGGCGTTTGTACAGTCCATCGTCGAGTTCGTGCGAGCGAATCAGATCGATCTCGTTGTTCCCCTCACCGATTGGACGCTGGGCCCCCTCTCCGTCGAGCGCGAACGTTTCTCCGGTCTGTGCCCGCTCGCGATGCCCTCGCACTCCGCAATCGAATTCGCTTCTGACAAGTTCCGCACGATCGAATTGGCTCAGGAAATTGGCATCGGAGTGCCGAAGACCCGCCTCGTCCAGTCGATCGCCGATCTTTCTGGCCTGAAGGAGTTCGGATTTCCTGCGGTAGTGAAAGACCGCTTTTCCGTGCGATGGATTCAGCAGAAAGCTGTCTTCGGGTCAGTCGCCTACGTCTGTTCTCTGGAGGATCTGCAAAAGAGAGTTGCGGATCGTCTGGAAAAAGCAGGAGATGTCCTGGTTCAGGAGTTTGTGTCCGGGCAGGGAATCGGTTTCTCCTGCTTCGTCGCGGGGGGCAAGAACTTCCTGCCTTTTCAGTGGCTACGAGTGCGCGAAGTTGATCCCCGCGGATCGGCAAGCAGCGCCAGAAAATCTATTGCCTTGGACGATGCCCTGGTCTCTCAAAGCCGGGAACTCATTACTCGCATGGGCTTTGAGGGTATTGCGATGGTGGAATACAAGATCACCTCGGAAGGCCGCCTCGTATTGATGGAGATCAATGGACGTCCCTGGGGCTCGATCGGCCTGCCTTTCGCCGCTGGCATCGACTACCCGCGCTATCTCATCGAGTGGTGCCTCGAGGGCACCCTTCCGCCGGGAAAGATCGCTTATCAGGAGAACATTCTGTGCCGCCGCGCGGTCAGCGAATTAACCCACCTCAGCAACATTCGCGCCAGCCGACCGCCAAATTGGCCCGCGAGTTATCCCAAATTCTGGCCGACGCTCTTACGGATGTCGCTGCCCTGGCGTCCCGGCATGTGCTACGACGATCTGTGGATCTCCGATTTGCGGCCCGGCATCGCCGCCCTGCGAAACTGGTTTCAAGTTCGCGCCAAAGGCTCTTCGTAGGACGTTGCGGCCGGCTGTTTCGTGGATGACAATACAGTCGCGGCCAATAGATTCTGAATGCAGGTCTGCAGTTGCCGAGCGCAATAGCGCGTGACTTCCAAGTCCCCAAGATACGGGTCAGGAATCTCGCGGCACTTCCACTCGCCTTCGGCGTAGGCGCTCAGCATGTGAATTTTCTCGGCCGACTCCGGATACATCGTCAGAAGCTCCGCCTTGTTCTGAAAATCCATGGCAAAGACTGCATCTGCCGCATCCACCATCTCTCGAGTCAACAGTTTGGCCCGGTGCGTTACCAGCGAGATGCCCAGTTCCGTCGCCGCTTCTTGCATCCAGGGGTGAGCCTCACGTCCCGGATTTGCGTGCAATCCGGCAGAGACGATGCGAATCTTCTCAATTCGTTCTGGCGCGGCCTCGTTGAGAGCTTTGCGCATGAGGAATTCCGCCATGGCGCTTCGCATGATGTTTCCAAAACACACAAAAACAAACGACCGTGCCGAAGGGGGCACGGCCCGCTGATTTTCTCCGCGCATGCCCAACACATCGCGCATCCTCAATCCCGCATAAATCCGGCCAGCTCCGGGTCCCAGCCGCCGGATGATTCCTCGCTGTTGCAATAAGAACCGTGGAATGAATTTCCGCGCAACGTCTTTGAACGTTCTTGGCGGGGCTGTTTCTTCGGTCACGAATGCGTTCCCTGATGTGAGATGGACTCGACAGGCGCCGCCTTGCTGCCCGACGACAGTTCGTATCCGAGACTCTGCATCAGCTCGCCCCATGCGGATTCGATCGCTTCTACCGATTCTGGACCGAGTTGCGACTTCCACCCTCCCGCTTTCGCCGTTCGTACGAAAGGCTTATCGCTCCGCGTGCTCTTGGTTAGTACCCAGCTTGCCGCCTCTTCCTTCTCCAGCGTACGCATGCGTTCCGGAGAGCTGAGTTCGATGGCTCGCTGCAGCGCTTCGGGACGCGAATCAATCTTCCGGAATGAACAGTGCTCCAGAAATGCAACGACCTGCAGAAGCGCTGCTCCCGTATCCCGCTTCATTTCCTCATAGCGCAGCATCATGAAATTGGGATTCTCGCCGCGCAAGGAAACCCAGCTCAGCACGTTATCCCGCCAGGAGCCGAACTTCTGATCAAACTCCCCGGCGATGAAGCGCGGCACAAAACTCGTCATCGGATAATCGTCCTGAATATTTCTCGCCTTCACATTGTGATGGTAGAAGGAAATCGCCACATCCCGCGGGTCACGTACGATGTAGATCACATGCGGATAATGCGGCTGAAATGATTCATGGCTCTTCAGCATGCGAGGACGTGGAAGCGCCCGCAGCATCCGATCCCGATTGAAGTAAATCTCCGGAATGCGCGTCTCGATATTCGAGAATGTTACGGGTGCATCGGGGTAGAGAAGGTTGCCCAGCAGGAACCGCGTCCACGTATTGCCCGAGCGGGGATACGACACCAGAAACACATCATCGGGATAAACCGTAACTCCGCGCCCGGCAAGCTGCCTTCCTGTAAGCACGCGACCCGCCTGGGCGACCGCGCCAAGCACCCGTTCAAGATTCCCCTGTGGTCTAGGCATTTCGCATTCGCCCCTCTTTAACTGAGCCGCGACTTTTTTCAGAGCTTGTCATGCCATGCACAGAACCCGCACTCTATATTTTCTCCTGCAATGAGCTGATGAGTGACACTGAGACCTCATCCGGGGCCCGTTTCTGCAATTCCCTCTGAACCTTCCATATCCGGCCCGTCCTTACCGCCCAGGTCAGACCCAGTGCATAAGGGATGAGACCGATGATGATCTGGAGTCCAACTTCAAGGTAGGTGCGAGCGAAGAACCATCGACGCATAAGCAAAAGCGTCAGCACCGTAGGCAAGCATAACAGTAGCGGCAGACTGTAAGCTTCGACCAGAAACGACCTGACCCGGACATTGAGAATACGGCAAAGATGGCGAGGCATGAAAAACAGACTTGTACAGCTCAACGGAATCGCGGTTCCCAACGCATCCCCAACCAGACCGAATTGGCGAATCAGTAATATGCTCAACCCTAGGTTTGCAAGTCCCTCGAGTCCTGTCACCCAGGCCAGACTTTTGTGCAATGCCATCCCGTAGAGAATTCGTGTAGAGGCTGCCTGCGCCAACGTGACGGTGGAAGGTATGATGAGAACCAGAAGCACTGGATACGATGCTGCAACATATCGCGCCCCGACCCAAGCGGTAATGACAGACTTTCCGAGAATAATGAGAGTCGCACTAATCGGGAGAACCACAAGCGCGCACGAGCGATTCCCCGCGACAAAGATCGTCCGCAAACGGTCCCTGTCGCCTTTCGCATCTGACTGGCCAGACATCGGAACAAAAATCTGAGCGAGACTGCCCACGACCTCCGCCGTATAGTCCACCAATCGGTCTGCGTTCGAGAAAAAAGTCACTGCGGCAACAGACATAAAAGTCGAAATCACCAGTTCATCTGTCTTGAATCGAAGTTTGAACGCAATCATCAGAATCAAGCTGATGCTGCTGTAACGGGCAATTTCGCCGAACGAATCACGACTGACATATCTCCATCCAAACTTCAGAGGCAGCAGGTGCAAGACGATGGCGGCTCGAACTGCAGAACTCAGGAACGGCAATGTGACCGTAATAATCGCTACCGCAAGCAGTCCATACCCGTGGCGTAGTGCAAGAACAATCAGCGCGGCCCGGACAAAGGTGCTAACAAGATTCGTGGCGTTCACGATGTAGAAGCGACCAAGGCCTTCCAGCATCCCGCCGAAAATTCCTGCCGGAAAACCAATCGCCACCGATGCGCCGACGATTAGAAAAAGAAGTCGGGCCGTTTCAACGAATTCGGCAGGCATGCGGAAGATGGAACTTACATGTGTGCTTAGCGCGATGGTCACTGCCATGGCAGCGGCTCCGATCGCAATGTATCCAGCGAGACTCGTGTTCACCAGTCGGCACAGGCCATCGATGTCATTCTTCGCCGTGTAGGTGGAGACATAGCGGATGATCGATGAGCGGACACCCAGATCGAAAAGTCCATAGTACCCAGTTACGGAGAAGACCAGTACCCACGCCCCGTACGACGTGTTACCCAGTCGGTGCAGTATGAACGGTGAAAGAAAGATGCCTACAAGAATGTTTGCGCCTAAGCTGAACCAACTGGAGCTGACGTTCCTTATGATTTCGTGTTTTCGCATGTCGGGTTCGAAGGGGAACTCTAGCTACCTGGTGGTGTGAAGCGCCTCTTGGCTGACGCAGCGGTACCCTACCTGGTTCATGACGTCTCCCCAAGCCGTCTCAATTTGCTGAACACAGGGCGCAGGCAAAGCGGTTCTCCACGCGCCAGACTTGGCTCGTCCCACAAAAGGAATATCTTTGCGGCGATTCTTCGTCGCAATCCACTTGTCCTGCTCTCGCTTTTCCAAATCCCGCATGCGGTCGGCTGAACTCAATTCAACAGCCCTCACCAAATCTGAGTCTCTGGCCTCGACTCCCATAAACTGTGCAACGCGACCTAGTTCTGAAACAGTGTCATCAAGAAGGTCTTCATACCGAATCATGAGGAAATTCTTCTCGTGTCCGCGGGTGTAGACCCACGAAGCAACATTCTCCCGCCAGGTCCCCCAGCCTGCCGAGATCAGCCGCCCGCAAACGAAATCATCGACATAACGGTCCAGCGGGTAGTTATCTTCAATTTGTCGATACTTTCTCTGAAAATCGTAGTACGACAAGACGACGTCCCGGGGATCACGCACGATATAAATCATCTTCGGGTAGCGATGATCGAAGTAACAGTGCGTCTTGATGATGCGTGGCCTGGGAGTGCGTTTCAGTGCGCGGCTCGATTGCGACGATGTATCGGGAATCAGCTTCTCAATATTGAGAAAGCTTACCTCCTGATGCGCATAGACCAGATTTGCGATGAGGAAACGGGTCCACGTGTTGCCTGATCGTGGATAGGAGACGATGAAGGTATCATCGGGATACACCTGAAGAAACCGGTTCGCTTTGTCCGTACCCAAAAGGTACTTAACCACTACTTTGATTCCGTAGATCATAGTCTTAATTGCAGCCTCGGCTGTACGATTTTGCTAGTTGCGTTGAAGCTTCAGGCGGCCTCAAGCCAAGTCGATCTGCTGACCCTTTTTTCTCGATACTGCTCGCGATTGATGCCGGTACGATTGCCGTAACTCCAGATAGCGTCCGTAGCACCAACGCAAAAGGTCAGGGCAATACCGCAGCCCGCTCTTGGCCAAACGCAGACGCATGTCTGGCTTCAGCGACTTCGCGCGCTCGACAGCAGCGAACGCCTCGTCATAGCTGCCCGCCCTTAGATGCCGTTTTGCCACTTCGACTGCGATTTCTTTCTCGAGTTCGCGGATCTTCACTTTAACAAGCTCCACCTGGTGAGGCGTCAGAGTCATCTTGGCTAGTACCTTCTGGAAAACCGCTTGGCGAGCCGTCTTCATGCGTTCCTTGTCCGATGCCAAACCCGCGCCCAGCCTGTGGACTACCTGCACGCCCGGGTCATAGGTCATCTTGACACCCCGCTCTGCCAGCCGCAGCCAAAGGTCAAAGTCCTCACAGCGCCACATTTCCTCGTCAAAGAGTCCCACTTCCAGTAGCGCCTCGCGCACGACTACGACCGAAGAGGTGTTTACGACGCAGCGATACTCCAGCAGGCTTTCGAGTGTGACAGGTCCCCTTTGAGGAAACCGGTCAAAAGCATCATGTAGGTACTCCCCGTTCTTGATTTGCGCATTATTGGCGTATACCAAACCAAGTGTACTGTCGTTTCCGAAATGCCCGAGCTGCTCGGACAAATGGTGGGGTAGCCAGACATCGTCACTATCCAGAAATGCGATGTAACGGCCGCGTGCGTTTCGAATGCCCAGATTTCTCGCTGCAGATGGCCCGCGATTCTCCTGACGAAAGTAATGGAGCTTTGAGGAAAAGGGCTGTAGTGCAGTTTCCAGATCCGGAGTATCAGGAGATCCATCATTGACAACGATGATCTCGTAATCGGAGAACGTTTGCCGTCGAATTGATTCGACGGCCGCGGCGATGAATTGCGAGCTATTATAGGCGGGGATTACAACGGAAACCATTGGCTGCCGCGTCACCTGGCTTATGCCTTCCTGTGCACTCGCATCTTGCATCCGTGGGCCCGCTCCTCTATCGCGAACACGCTGCCACTCGTTCCTAAGCGACGTCCTTCCGAACTGCGAGGGCCGCTGTATACCCAGGACCGACGGGCACGTCGCAAACCATCCACCGATCAGATTCAGCGGGATCAGGCCTGGTCGCCAGCAAGGCATCTGTTTCGTTCCGCATGATTGAAACATCAAACTGATGCAGCGGCAGCGAAAGGCCGTCGCCTTTCGCCTTGATATAGGCTTCCTTCCTCGTCCAGCATCGAAAAAAGGCGGCTCGCAATTCCTCTCGATTGAGACGTTTCAGAGCCTTAACCTCGCGTGCGGAGAAAAAGCGCTCCGCCAGCCGTTGCGCGTCGACTTCACGCCCCAGGTTCTCCACATCGATTCCGACTGTCCGTCGCATCACAAATGCCATAAGAGCGAGACTGTCTGTATGTGAGACGTTGAAGCACAATCCACTCTCGCTCTCAAGGGCGGGCTTGCCCCGGAGCTCATATCGGAACTGCACCTCTTGCGGTGTACTGCCAAGGTATTGAGCCAGCAAAGTACGAAGCGTTCCGCGTGTCAGGACAAATTCCGTGCGCGGCCGATCGACGCGGAATCGAAGTGCCCTCTCCTGTTCTTCACTCGATAGCAACCGATAATACGCACTCACTTCTTCGGCCGAGGCATCAAGCGGACGCTGCCACAAATGCACAACTCCTGGACGCAATTCGGAAGGGCGGCCAGCAGTCCTCGCATCCCAAACCTCGCCGATCTGTAGCTCCGTCTTTGATCCCAACCGGAGCCGCCCGCGAATCTTCAAGCCTGCCAGGAGGAAACCTTCAGGGCTTTCGGCCACTAGATGCCGACTTATTCTGGGGGGGGTGATAGCTGAAGTTAATTCCCGAGGTACTCCTCGTTGGCTCAGAATGATTGTGTGGGGTCTGCACGGCCGACTTGCTGCTTCGTTGTCTTGACTGCTGGAGAGCCGTCACATTCTGATGCTCTAACCTTCGGACTTCTTTTTCCCGTTCGGATTGGGTTTTCGGCTGCACAGTGCTGGACGCGTTCGACCGCGCGTGTCCTGCTTGCTCGGTTTGAGCCAATGAGTGGTGCGGATGCGACGACCCTGTGTGCAGCTTCTCTTGTCCCCAGGAAGCCGACACTAATACCAGCACTGCAAGCATTGTGGTACCTGCATTTTTCATCCGGATATTCTCCCTAATTTCGCTCCGCCAATCTTCGCGCCGCTACACCCTCAGCACTACCAGCACTCTATCCATGGTTCTTAGAACCCGGAGACTTAAACGCTCGCAAGACCCCGTTCGACCTGAGCTCAAATTCGAAGAACGCGGCAATCGTCCTATGGCGCTATTATAACAACCGTCCACCGGATATCCTACGCCCCTTATTTTCGGTTAACTCCTTTTATAGCAATAGCTTGCACCCATCAAGGCGACGTCCAGCTTTGATGCCTAAGTTGTGCGCGCTGTTGCCGAATCGGACGCGTAATAAGGTTCGCGTTCAGTTTCAAGTTTGCGGCCTTGCTGGCTGAATCGCGGCAGGTGCAGCAGGCCGACTTTCTGCGCGGCGAACTGCAAAGTGGTTGCCAGCACCTCGAGCCCATA
>Ga0210402_10000285_pt1 | contig 57674 bp, 36 predicted proteins | sample IncBWC7MmetaG_FD_161055 | JGI IMG/M metagenome (GOLD analysis project Ga0210402, IMG submission 161055) | Forest soil microbial communities from Barre Woods Harvard Forest LTER site, Petersham, Massachusetts, United States - Inc-BW-C-7-M | ecosystem: Environmental > Terrestrial > Soil >... | reverse complement strand
CGTGCGGATCAACGACGTCGGCCACGCGGAAGCGATCGACTATCGGAACTTCCAGTATCGCCCGCAAGAAGCGGAGAACAAGTATTACCTTACCCGCTGGGCGGAACTGTATTTCAGCCGCAATCGTTTCACCATCGAACGTGATCAAACGCAGTCCCTCTACTTCCTCAATAGCGACGTGCAACGCGCCGTGATCGACCAGGAACGCAAGGACAACAGCATTCAGAACTACATCAAGGACAGCACCTTGCTGTACGTCGATGTGGAGATCAAGAACGTCATCCTTGACGACCTGCGACAGTCGCCGTATTCAGCACGCATCGAGTTCGAGAAGGTATACACCAACCCCGCGGATCACAGAGAACTTAAGCGGGAGCGATGGACAGCCAGCGTCACCTATGTCTTTCGCGAGAATGTGAAAAACAATGAGCTTGCCGTGAACCCCCTGGGTCTGACCATCGTGCGCTTCCGGGCCGACCAGGCATTCAGCTAGGGATTCATCGACCTGCCCAGAGGCTTATTCATGTCCTTTCACGCTGCTAATCCGGCTGGCTTTTCCCACCTGTCCTCGTGTGCGGCGGAGTCGGCGAACAAGGGCCTTTCGACGCGCAACTATGGTGGCGAATTGCGTCCTTCTTACGCCGGATATTTCCGCTCGAATCGAGCAGCGATTGCGCCAAACTTCCGCAGCCAATGTGCAGATGAAAACTTTGCTCTGGCAAGTGTCTGCCGTTATGTATCCCGTCTTTTGCTCGGTCACAGCTTCGGGGCCTTTCCGGCGCCCGGCGGCACTCGGTCTTCTGCTTCGCATTCTGCGCCCCTTCGGGGTCTCGGTTCCTCCCAAAACAAGTTTGAGAACCACGGCAAAGAACGCCTCTCAAACTTCTTTCGGGCCCCTCCCAGAAAGCAGACCTTCGGCACTTGGGAGCCGGGCCCACTCGCTAAGCTCCGCCCAGTGTGACCCGAGCAACAACGGGCGAATTCAAGAAACGGAGACACTCTCATGTACCAGAACAAAGTAACTCTCATCGGCTTTCTCGGCAGCAACCCAGAAGTTCGCACCGCCAACAAAGGCAGCTTCACGACACTCTCGCTCGCAACCAAGTCCTCCTACAAGAAGGACGACAAGTACATCTCGCACACCGAATGGCACCGTTGCGTAGTTTTCGGCAAGCTCTCGGAGTTTGCCAAGACGCTTACCAAAGGCGCACATGTCCAGGTGGAAGGCGAACTGCGCAGCCGGGAGTACGAGAGCAAGAAGAAGGAATCGAAACAGCGCGTCTGGGAAATTCGGGTCGCTTCAATCCTAAAGCTGGACCGCGCTGAAAAGGCCGCCCCAGAAGATCAGGAGCACGAGGAAGTGCCCCAGGAGGAAACGGCTGCATAGGCCCTTGCTATTCACTCTCGGAAGCCCGGCTCAACGCTGGGCTTCCATCGCTGTGAGGTTCCCGCTATGAGCTTCGAATTGATCCTTCCATTCCTTCGGCCTATTGAGTCGCTACTGCTCGACGAAAACGTCAGCGAGATCATGGGCAATCCCGACGCCTCATGGTGGTACGAACGAGACGGCATCATGTTCCAAGAGCAGAACATTTCGTTCGACGCCGGCAAGCTACAAACCGGCCTCGAAGTTATTGCCAATCAACTCGGTAAGAAGCTCGACGAGGACAACCCACTCCTGCACGCTCAACTCCCGGACGGGAGTCGGTTGGCGGCAGTCATCCCGCCGGTCGTGCGCTGCACACCAGCGCTTATCATCAGGAAATTCACGAGCCGCCATTACACAGTTGATGATCTGATCGCTCGCGGCACGCTGACGCGGGCGCTTGCGGACTTCTTAGCCGATCAGATTCGCAGCGGTAAGACGCTCCTTATCAGTGGCGGAACCGGTACCGGCAAGACCACGCTACTGCGGATACTGGCCGACTTTATTCCCGAACAGGATCGCCTCGTTGTCATCGAGGACACCTCCGAACTTCAGATCCAGAAGCCGAACATTCTGCCGACAGAATGCCAGACGGATACGTTCAAGGCCAAGATAACTTTCGACGACCTTCTAAAGTCCGCTCTTCGCTGGCGGCCGGACCGCATCATTCTCGGGGAAGTCCGCGGAATCGAGGCACGAACGCTGCTCGATTCCTTCAACACGGGCCACGCGGGGTCAATGGCTACGATCCACGCCAACTCGGCAGAGAAAGCCCTTCATCGTTTCGCCAATCTCGTGATGCGCAGTCACGCGCAAAGCACCTTCTCCGATACCGAAGCCGAGGTCGCAGAAGCTGTCGATTTTGTCGTCCATGTTGAACGTCAGCCAGGCCGCCGCGTTGTCCGCGAGGTGCTTGCGCTTCGCGGCTACGACCGCGACGTGAAACGCTTCCTTATTGAGCCCGTCTTCGAGGTACAACATGCCACGGCATCGGCACGGAGTACGGCGCCTATTGCTGCTGACTTGCTAACCAATTCTGCACATAACGATTCCTTGATTCCACTACCTATAAAGGAGAACCCACATGCCACTGCTTGAGATCAACCAGAGCCGCCACATCTGTGCTTCTGTCCGACTCGATGAGGTCACCGCCACCCAGGTCGATCAGTATGCCGCCTTCATCCACGCATCCGCGGATGATGTTGTGGACAAGGCGCTCAACTATGTCTTCTCGAAGGACCGCGACTTCCAGGACTTCCTGAAGACGGCACACGCCAAGCAGGTTGCCCCTGCTTTGCGTGTGCGAAAAGGCCCGAGCAATGGTGCGACGGAGCAGCCGACAAAGAAGCTTGCAGCCGGGGTCGAGTCCACGGCTTCTGTGCGCGCAGTGAAGGCATGATCGCCCATTCAATTTCGTCGTGGTGCAAGAACGGTGCTTCGCACCGGAAGAATTTTGACACTCCATCCCTGGAAGGGAGCTGTTTAGGTTCCTTCGGAACCCGATGCGCCTCTGATGACAACAAAGAACTTACTGAGACGCGGGAACCCATTGGTTTCCCGTCTTTTACAGAGAAATGAGAGTCCTGATGCTACCTAATCACTCCGAAACGCCCAGGAAAAAAGGTGCGGTTCGAGGCCGCGAGGGGCGCAATCAGTCACTCAATACTAAGTTGACGCCGACCGAATTTGGAGCAGTTGAGGCCGCGGCGGCAGCAGACGGATGCGCGTTAGGCGAATGGGCTCGCGATGTGATCCTGCGGGAGCTGCGCAAAGGATCGGCCAGCGATCCATCGCTGGCGGAGATTCTCGGGGTTCGCTTGCTCCTCGTAAACGTACTGCGGCCCCTGGCCGCAGGCCAGAGACTCACGCCGGAGACCTTCGACAAACTGCTCGATGAAATCAGCGACGCAAAGTACCAGCTCGCCGCCAAGTTGGCTACTCGCTCTGAAAGGAAATAGGCAATGGCAACGACAAAGTGGGGACGGAAGGAAACAATGATCTGGCCACCGCACAGCCCGATTTACACGTATGGCGCGGTATTCATGGCAGTCGTTTTGACCGGGCTGTTTCTCTACTGCCGGTTCAGGTTTGGCAACAACTCGCTACAGCGTTTCTATACGCCGATCTATATACGATCGAGCATCGCTGGAGCGATCGGAACGGGCCGCCAAGACAGCTACCGGATGCTCATGGTGGGCGCTCGCGGAATGGCACCGCGTCTGGCGATGAACGCCGACGTGATGGACGGCAAGACGCCGGAACCGGGCGGCAAACCCATTCCGCTTGCGCTCTCGCGGCCCGCCTTGCAGCGCGGCGATGTTCTCCTTTACCTCGGACCGGAGCAGAGCTATATCGATGCGCGCTTGAGTGCGTACCTCAAAACTGCGGTGTACGCCGGCGATACCCTTTTCGACCTGTACGAGCTTCCCCTGCTTTTTGGTCTCGCATCACTGATCATCCAACTCCCGTTTTCTATCGCCAAGGACGTACGACGACGCAAACAACTGAGGTACGGACGACGGCTGAGAGGCCCCGAGATGCTAACGCCGACGGAATTCAACCTCAGGGTCGAAGGAGATGGCATAGGGATCAAGACCGACAGGATGAAAGCGATGATCCGCATACCGAAACGAGCCGAGGCTCAGCACATGCAGATCATCGCCGATACCGGCGGGGGCAAGACCGTGATCCTGCTCCAGATCCTTCGCCAGATAAAACATCGTGGCGATTCCGCCATCGTCTACGACCCAGCACGGGACTTCGTCCGGCGCTTCTACGATCCGAAGAGAGGCGATGTGATCCTGAATCCACTCGATAAGCGTTGCCCGTATTGGGGACCATCGGAAGAACTGCGCCGCCGTTCCGAGGCGAAGGCTCTGGCGGTCTCCCTGTTCCAGCCGCCGCAGGACAGGAGGGGTGAGTTCTTCATCGAATCCCCGCAGAAGATCTTCGCCTTCCTGATGGCCTATGGCCCCACACCGGAGGAGTTGGTCAAGTGGATGTCAGACCCGCAGGAGATCGACCGAAGGCTGAAAGGGACAGAGCATGCTCATCTGATCAACCCAACGGCGCACGAACAGCGTTCAGGTGTTCTTGGCTCGCTTGGGCTAGTCGCCGACAGCCTTCGTCTGCTCCCGAAGAAGGGCGAGGGGAATGGCGAGTGGTCGGCCAGGGAGTGGGCCGAAACGCGGCAAGGTTGGATATTCATCACTTCACTCCCAACAGAACGTGAGGCCCTCAAGCCGCTTCACAGTCTATGGATCGACCTGCTCGTGTTGCGTTTGTTAAATGAGCCGAAGGAGGGACAGAAGCGGGTATGGTTCGTGATCGACGAGTTGGCAAGTTTGCAGAAGCTCCCCCAGTTGCATACCGCCATTACAGAAAATCGGAAGAGCAATAATCCGGTGATCCTAGGTTTCCAGGGTAAGGCCCAACTGGAAGTCCTCTACGGCCACCTGGCTGAGGTCATGCTGTCCCAACCTGCAACCAGCATTTGGCTGAAGACAAAGGAGCCGGCCGCAAGCGAGTGGGTCAGCAAGTTCATTGGAAAGGTTGAGATCGAACGGCTACGCGAGACCCACTTCGATGGCTCCCGCGCTGGGCGAAACTTCACGCTGGACCGGCAGATTGAACCGCTGGTGATGGAGTCCGAAATCTCCGGGCTGGCGGACCTCCACGCCTATCTGAAGTTCGAGAACTATGTGACACGCTTCTCATTCCCTCGGTTCGATATGCCGATTGTCGCCAGTGGCTTCGATCTCCGCGATACGCCCGAGGACAAGCTCCCGTACGATCCCAAGAACATAGGAGCAACTAAGCCCCAAGTGCGCGCAGCTGAACTAAAACAAGAGCCCAATGTCCCCACACCGCCGCAGCGAAAATCTCCACGAATAGCGACGGAGATCCCGCAGCAGGAGACGGACCTTGAGATGAACGTGAACGCCCAACAAAGCCTCAATCTTCGGGGGTAGTAACTGCCATGCTGACCATTTCAAAGCCACTCTCCGCGGGCCAGGCGCAGTGCTACCACCAGAAAGAATTCACCGCGAAGGAACAGAACTATTGGTCTCAGCGCGGAGTCACAGCAGGGGAGTGGCAAGGCCGCCTCGCGGAGCAATTCGGCCTTGCCGAAACGGTCTCTGCCGAAGACTTCGCGAAACTCAGCCAGGGCCAGCATCCGCAAACCGGGGAGCAACTTGTGCGGCAACGAGCGTCCTATGAATATCAGGATGCCGACGGCAAGAGGATCAAGACGATGGAGCATCGAGCCGGCTGGGATGCGACCTTTTCCGCCCCCAAGTCCGTCTCGCTCACTGCCCTTGTCGGGGGGGATGAGCGTGTCCGCGTAGCCCACCGAGAGAGCGTCCGCGTTGCCCTCGACCAGCTGGAACACTATACGCAAGCCCGCATCGGCGGCAATCATCCGGCCGAGAGTACTGGGAAATTTATCGCCGCGAAGTTTGAGCACGATACAGCCCGCCCCGTCGATGGCTATGTAGCGCCACAGCTTCATACGCACGTTGTTATCTTCAATATGACCGAGCGGGCCGATGGAGAAACGCGTGCCCTACAGGAACGAGGGCTCTTTCAGTCGCAGCAATTTGCCACGGCGATCTATCAATCCGAGCTAACTTATCGGGTACGCCAACTCGGTTATGAAATCACGACAGGACGGAGCGGCGCCCCCGAGATTAAGGGCTACACGCAGGAATACCTCGACGCATCCAGTCCCCGCAGCCAGCAGATTCGCGAGTACCTCGAACGCACGCGCCGTTCCGGAAAGGAGGCTGCCGAGATCGCCGCGCACGCGACGCGCGACCGCAAAGAGATTCATTCGCCCCGAGAAGTCATGGCCGCCCACCGGAAGCTGGCGGCCGACTTTGGACACCAAGCCGAGGCCGTTGTTCGGGCCGCACATGAACGGTGTCAACACCAGGAGAAACCCGTTAACTCCTTTGAGCGTGTTCGAGAATCTGTCACCTTTTCCCGCGACAAGAACTTCGAGCGCGAGGCGGTTGTGGACGAACGTACGCTCATCCGCGATGGCCTTCGCCGGGGCATGGGCGAGATCACCCATGCCCAAGTGCGCGCTAATCTTGACGCCCGCGTGGCTTCCGGAGAATTCCAAGTAGTCGAGCGGTCCCAGGGCATTCCGGGCCGCCAGTTCACCACCGCCAAAACCATCCAAGCAGAACATGAGATTCTGCGGCGGATGCGTGAGGGACAAAACCACGTCGAGCCGGTTCTTTCGCGTTCTCAGGCCATCGCCGTTGCCGATCATCACCAACATCTCAACCGGACACAAAGAAGCGTGGTCGAGGATATCCTCAGTTCGTCGGACCACATCCAAGGAATCCAAGGGTTCGCGGGCTCGGGCAAAACAACGACGCTCGCGGCCATCCGTGGCGCTGCAGAAGGGCAGGGCTATCAGGTCGAGGGTTTTGCGCCGACCTCCCGCGCCGCGCGCCAACTTAATGAGGCAGGCATCGAGGCCGGAACCCTACAAGGCTTCCTCGTCCGCACCGCGAATCCCGACCTACGAGAGCACAAGCACTTCTACCTTGTCGATGAAGCGAGCCTCGCCAGCACCAATCAGATGCGCGAGTTTCTTTGCCGGCTTGGTCCCAATGACCGTGTGCTTCTGATCGGCGATACCCGCCAGCATCAGGGCGTCGAAGCGGGCCGCCCCTTCGAGCAACTGCAGGAAGCCGGAATGCGTACCGCCAGACTCGATGAGATCGTGCGCCAAAAGGATCCCGCTCTGAAATCTGTCGTCGAACTACTGGCGACGAGCCAAGTCTCCGCTGCGCTCGATGCACTCCAGCAACAGGGTCGCATGAAGGAAATTCCCAATGCAGAAGAGCGCGTCCGCACCATCGCAAAGAGTTACGTCGAATCGCCCGATAACACGCTCATCGTCTCAGCGGACAATGCTTCCCGCCGCGAGCTGAACCTCGCTGTTCGCCAGGAGTTGAAGGCCAATGGAAGCCTTGCGCCGCAAGATCATACTTTTCGTGTCCTGGTTCAGCGTCAGGACATGACCGGAGCCGAACGATCATGGGCAAGCCAGTACGAGATCAACGACGTGGTTCGCTACACTCGGGGCAGCAAAACCATCGGAATCGAGGCTGCCGCCTATGCATCGGTCGTCGCGATCAACCCAACCGCAAACCTGCTCACGGTCGAGAAAGCAAACCACGAACTTGCGACCTACGATCCCCGCCGCCTCACCGGCGTCAGCGTCTACCGGGAAACGGAACGCGAGCTTTCCGTAGGCGACCGCATCCAGTTTACTGCCCCCGACAAATCGCTCGCCGTTGCAAATCGCGACATGGCTGCGATCGAGGCGATCCACCCCGATGGTCGCCTGTCCGTCCGCCTCGACAACAACCGCCAGATCGAATTCAGCCCCAACGAGCATCGTCATCTCGACCACGGCTATGCCGTCACCAGTCATAGCGCCCAAGGGCTCACCGCCGAACGCGTTCTCGTTCACGCCAATACCAGTGTCCACCCGGACCTGCTCAACTCCCGTTTCGCCTACGTCTCCGTCTCCCGCGCCAGCCACGAGGCCACGCTCTTCACCGACGATATGGCGAAACTCGGCCCTCAACTCGGCGCCGAGGTCTCGAAGACCTCCGCCCTGGAAATCAATCAAGCTTCATCCATCGCCCAGGGAATTGGGTTAAGGATCTGACATTACCAACCATTCAGATGGAGAAATCGCGATGACGAAGATGGCCACCATTCCCGAGAATTACAACAAAATCCGTGCCGGAATCGTCGAACTCCTCAAAACAGCCCGCTCGTCTGTCGCCCGGAACGTAAATACCCTGATGACGGCCACCTACTGGGAAATTGGGCGAAGGATCGTCCAGTCCGAGCAAGCTGGAGAGAAGAGGGCTGAATACGGCGAATTGCTCATCAAGCGATTGGCCAAAGACCTATCGACCTCATTTGGGAGAGGCTTTGGACCGCGCAATCTTGCGCAGATGAGGAGCTTCTACCTGGCTTGGTCGCACGATAAGATTTTGCAGACACTGTCTGCAAAATCTTCAACACCTATGCCGTTCAATGAGATACAAGGACAACTTCAACCTGTTCAAGATCTTGCCAGCCACTTTCCCTTACCCTGGTCCGCATATGTGCGACTGCTATCAGTCAAGAGCCCAGAGGCTCGGGCTTTTTATGAGACCGAGGCTCTGCGGTCAGGGTGGTCCGTCCGGCAATTGGACCGTCAGATCGGCAGTCAATTCTACGAGCGCATCGCGCTCTCCCAGAACAAGGCCGCCATGATGGGAAAAGGAGAGAACTCCGAGCCCAGCGATTTGGTGACAGCGGAAGAGGCGATCAAGGACCCGTTTGTCCTCGAATTCCTCGACATCAAAGACGAATACTCCGAGTCAGACTTGGAGGACGCCCTCATCCAGCACCTCACGGACTTCCTTTTGGAGTTGGGCGATGATTTTGCCTTCCTCGGTCGCCAGCGCAGGCTTCGTATCGACGACACCTGGTTTCGGATCGACCTCGTCTTCTTTCACCGCCGCTTGCGCTGCTTGGTCGTCATTGACCTCAAAGCGGGCAAGTTCAGTTACGCGGACGCTGGGCAAATGCACCTCTATCTGAACTACGCCCGCGAGCATTGGGTGAAGCCCGGCGAGAACCCGCCAGTCGGACTCATTCTGTGCGCCGAAAAGGGAGCAGCAGAGGCCCACTACGCAATCGACAATCTCCCCAATAAGGTGCTTGCTGCTGAATATCAGACTGTCCTTCCAGACGAAAAGCTCATCGCAGAGGAACTTGAACGCTCCCGCCGGAAACTGGAGAGACGAACATCTGTCAGCCGACCCCAGCGAGAATCGCCTACTCCTTTTGCTTAAGGTCCAACGTGGCTCGTGCCTGTGCGAGCGCCTGGTTAAATGCTTCATCGAGCTTGGGATTGACGTCTCGGCATCCGGCCACGACTTTCTCGCTCCATGTCAGATATTCGCGGCGACGCTGTAGCGGCCAGTCTGCCGGAGGGCTGACCGTGATGTCCCGAACATTGCAGATCTTGTCTGCGATTTTCACCTGTTTTGCGCCAATGGAAGATTCTCGTGCGTGTTCGATCTGAAGTCGCTTCCGCTCGCCTTTTTCGAGGGACTTGTCGTCTGTCAACTCGCACACAAGACCAGCGACTTCGGCTCCGAAGTGTTCCTCAAGCTCCACAAAGGTGGTTTGAGTGTCCTCGACGGTGTCGTGTAGCACGGCAGCCAGTAGCGTCGCCTCATCAGATACGTCACCCTCGGCCGCGAGGACAGTTGCGACTGCGATGGGATGATTGATGTATGGCAATGCTTCAGCGTCCTTACGACGTTGCCGACGATGCTTGTCGGCTGCAAATGCGATCGCCTTTAGAAGGTTAGTGGGATTCAAAGTCCGCAGAACCTCTCCATAGGACAGTATCATGCTGAATCTGTCTGGGCGGATTTCCAAACCTTGGTTCAAAACTCTCTGCTATCCTCATCCGCTAACTCTGCAACTGCTAAGGCCAAGGGTGGTGAGCGTCTTCACCTGAAACGGAACTTTATTTCTTCAAATCATCCAGAAACTCTGATGCCGGAGCAACGCCGCTCACCGAGAGATACTCTCGTGGTCGCGTACAAACAACGTAAAGCAACTGTCGTTCAGTGTTGTAAACGTCTTCTAGATCAGCATCATCCACAACCGTTTCGATCCGCTCTTGTAATGGAATGATCTCGTCGTCACAACCCATGACCGCAACAGCTCGAAATTCCAGTCCTTTCGCCAAGTGCATAGTGCCAATCGAAATCTTTCCAATCGCTGTCTCCACATTGTCGTCAAGTACTTTCACGGGAAGTCCTGCATGTTTCGCACCCGATTTAGCCCTATCGAGTTGAGCGGCGGATCGAACAAACACTGCTACTTCGTGTGGCCGAACGCCCTCATTCGTTCTAGCCTTCAGCCACTCGCCAACAGCCTTGCTTTCTTCTTCGACCGTTCCGAAAATCTTGACTGTGGGCGGCGGACCGTTGAATAAAGAAACCGTTGTCCTACGATTCTCGACGTTCCCGTCGACGTCCGACACTTCCGGACCCAGGAGTCGGTCCACTTGTATCCTTATTTGATGTGATGTCCGGTAGTTGATTCTCAACGTTGTTGAGCGACCGCGGACATCGACCCCCAAAGCCTTCCATGAGAACGGCTGCTGGAATATCCGCTGCCCAAGGTCTCCAGCGAAAAAGAGTTTGTTCGGGCGACCGGCACCCAGGGCAGCCAGAAATCTCAGCTGCGCAATACTTACGTCCTGAGCCTCGTCGACAACTACAAAGTCGAATGGCGACCGCGTACTACCATCGAAGTGAGATGCGAGCCGATTGAACATCCCGGAATACGTGATTACACCTTTGGATCGAAGTCTCGACCTCACATCCTCGAAAATCGACCAAAGCAATGCTCGCTGAGGCTCCTTGAGACGTGTCTTGCGCCCCAGGCGCGACACATCGCGATAGGCCTCCCAAGTATCCAACTGCCATCCATCGACGACCTGCTCCCATTCCGTCCTCAGGAAATGGAGTGAGAAGCGGTTCCCACGTGAGGCATTGGACGCCTCCTCGATAATCTGGCGAATCGTTTCGCCACTGGCGATTTGAAGCTTGCCCAGATTGACTTCGTGCAATCGCCTGCCGATCGAGTTCATGTCGTGCACTTCAATGCGCTCGCCTAGACGGGGCTCGTTACTGATTAATAGCCTCAGCTTGGACCGAAGTGCGTTCGCAAGCGTCTCGGAGAATGTTGTGAGCAATACACGAGTCTCGGGGTTAGCGCGAGCCAAATGAACGGCCCGATGCAGAGCGACAATTGTTTTTCCTGTACCAGCCGAACCGGAAATGCGTGCCGGCCCGCTGTAGTCACGCTCAACCAACTGACGCTGCGCAGGATGGAGAAAGATTGCCCATTTTTCCCACGGATATTCAAATGCCCGCTCAAGCTCTTCCTGACTACTGATCGTTCGGAATCTGCGCTGTGCATCGGGATGATTGAACGCATCCAGAGTGGGTTCTGACATCTTTGCGGCGGCGTCCAAGCGTACACTTGGGGCATAAACGGATGGCTCGACTTCAGGGATCGTCCGCAGGGCGCCGCCAGTTGCCAAATTGAGTAAAGCTTCCGCAGCCTCAGCAGGCAGATGCTCAGCCAAGTCCAAGACCGAATCCTCATTGGCATTCCGTGCGTCACCCAACCATTCACGCGGTACCCCGAAGCCAAGCAGTTGGTCGTCTGATAAGGCTGAAAACAAAGGAGGTTTTGCTTTAAGTCTGGCCACCACTTCGACGTACTTGGGGATGGCAATTTCCTGGACTCTCTCCCGAATTTCTACCAACTGCGCTGCACCTGTCTTCGGGTGCATCTCGACTTTGCGGCGTTCTGCCCACTGGTACGCCTCGTCGTGATGATTGACGTAGCACAATAACAGGCTAGTTCCTGTCTTGTGAACGATCAGACGAACGTCTCGACTCACGCGGATAGACCAGAAATTGGGATCTTTTGCTTTCGCGAGTTTGTGGAATTGCAAACTCGGATGACTTGGATTCAGTTGCAGGTCGAAAGCCGTCGTCTTGACGGCTTTCTGCTCTTCGCCAGAGAGCCTGGCAAGGCTGTCGGTGAACGTGTCCGCAATCCGAAATTCCATCAGTTCACTCGAAATACCTTCATCACTTCGTCGCCCAGATGATTGATGACTTTTACCGCGATTCGCCCAGACTCCGGCTTATCGAACGGGCGTGAGATGTCGCTATGCAGTGTGGCCCATGCTTCTTCGTTGATTTCGGCTTTCAGCGTGGTCTTGAGAGCCTTGTAGGGATCATTCGCGCCAAGAAAATACGCTTGGCGGACGAAGAAGCTTTCTTCGTTGTAGTCCGTGTCGATGAACCAGCATGCGATCCCATCGGCGCCGTCGCTGCGAACTTCACCGGTATTCGGATGGAATACATCCACGCCGTTGACTTTGACTTGAACTTGGCCGTCCTTCGCTTTAACGACGTCGATGTCCGGCTCCCCAAAGATGACGAAGAGGTTGCCTTTGCCGGTGTTCTTCAAGTCATCCGCCATGTGCAGATCGGCATTCATACGCGCCTTTAGCACTGGAATCCGGCCAAGCTTGTTGAATTCGGCAGAGTGGGCGTCGTAGTTGAAAGCGCACGCTATGAGCACATCAAAAGCTGCGTCTCCTGCTTCACGGGCCGCAGCAACCAAGTCGGGCCGCGAAACTGTTCCGAACTCAGGACCAACGAAGATGGCTGCTCGCTTCTCTGACTTGGCGTCGCCCTCGAAATAAGTCCCCTCTGCGCACACGAAATACCCTGGCCATGCCGAAATCGACGAAAATGAAATCTTGTCCGCCTTATGCGCCTGTTGAACTCCTGCCGTCTTGAGGTTCTCCAGAATCATCTGAACGAAGTCCGTCTCTTCTTTCCGCCCACTCTTCGATTTCGGCTGGCCATCAATCCATTCACCATCTTCGTCAACTGAGATCACCTTGTGCGGGGAAAGGCTCTCCACTGTAAATGGACCCGCAACGCGTACTTTCTTTTTGTCGTGATAAGGCTTGTCGTATAGGTATTCAAATTCGGCCTTATCCGCAATGGACGCATCTATGGCAACTTGGCGAGCCACCCGTTGCTTCCACCATTCTTCGTGCAGATCCTTCGCGTCCTTACTCCACTTCGCGTCGATTTCCCTCGGGATCTCCCAGTCCTCCCAGTCCTCGCCAAGAGCCCGATTGAGCCTTTGCCTTAGAGGCTCAAGCACACCTTGAAAATCCTCCCAGATCACATCAATTTCAGTGTTGTTCGCAATGGACTTGAGCGCAATGTGCGGCACTCGCTCGTAGACGAATCCGTGCCGGACATTGTCGTGAGTAGCCGCCTCGGACGGGACGGTTTTCGAGACCTCAGCTTCTTTAAACTGGCCGTCACGACTGTCGGCTAGTAGGTAGTATGGATAGCGCGCACCCATAACGCGCGCACGGGCTAATGCTAGGGCCACACGGGAACTATCGATCGTGATCCATCGTCGCCCCCATTGCTCCGCAACCGTTGCGGTCGTGCCCGAACCACACGTTGGATCAAGAACAAGATCACCGGGATCACTCGTCATAAGGACACAACGCTCAATGACCTTCGCGTTCGTCTGGACAACATATATCTTGTCTTCGGTGAATGATCCAGTCCCGGTGTCCGTCCAAATATTGGAAAATGGTATGACTGGAAAGTCATCAAGAAATCGAACGTACTGTAAGGTTCCTTGAGAAGTTGGCCAAAGGCGATCTGCCTTACCAAGGCGTGTCAATCCTGTCTCATCGGTCTTAAAGGTTCCTTTCCCAGGATTAAACACTTGCCCTCGAAAACCGAACCTTCTTACATCTGCTTCACCCGCCGGACGGGAACTTGTGAGATTGTCAGGGCGAAAAACGCGGGCACCTGTTGGCACCAACATTGGATCAGCTTTTTGCGCCTTGCTTAGACGTGAACTTGCGCCTTTTGAATCTCTCAATAGTGAATAAACCTGATCTGTAGAAGATCCTGCCGCCTTATCCTGAAAGGCCGCTCGATATTTGCACCTTGCTCTGTCACGTGCCGCCCACAGCAGGTAGTTCGACGCGGCTGCAAGAAAGTCATTGGCTCTACCTGTTGTCGTTCTGAAAGCGATCTGTGAAACCACGTTCTGCTCTCCGAACACCTCTTCTAGAACGGCCCGCACGCGATGGACATTTTCATCCCCTATCTGCACGAAAATAGATCCGGAATCAGCCAGCAAGTCCCGAGCGACGGTGAGACGGTCGCGGAGGTGTGTGAGGTAGCTGTGAATGCCATCGCGCCATGTATCTCGGAAAGCCTTGACCTGCTCCGGCTCCCGCGTGATGTGCTCGACATTCCCATCTTTGACGTCACGGCTGGTAGTTGACCATTGGAAGTTAGAATTGAATTTAATGCCGTAGGGTGGATCTAGGTAGATGCATTGAATCTGACCCCGTAGCCCTTCACGCTCAGCAAGCGAAGCCATCACTTGCAGGCTGTCCCCCAAGATCATCCGATTGCTCCAATGCGCATCGTGCTGGTAAAACTCGGTCTTGGCCGCATCGCTTGGAAGTCCGTTGAAATTGGCAAACAGGTCAATCTGTCCTTCATCCGATTTGTTGCCAACCTCCGAACGTCGGCGCAGATCATCGATCAGCACCTTCGGATGAACCTTTTCTTGGATATATAAAGGAGGCGCGTGAACGACGAGATCGGACCAATCTTGCTCATCCTTGCCCCGCCAAACTAGCTGGGGATCGAGATCGCGGTCTCGACGTTCATAGGCGACACGAATCGGACTTTGCTCATCTACGCGCATGACCGACTGGAACTCAGCCGTAGGAATATTCCTGCGCTTCGCCTTATCGTGCGTCAGCGTTTCAACCTTCTTCTTTTCTTTCTGCTTTGAACCGTTCTTCGCCATAAGGTTCTTTACGCCATCTGCGAAACTGTTACAGACTCAATCATGTTATTGAATTCCGCTTCAACTTTGGCCGCAAAGTCGGATTCGATCTGGTAGACCTCTGTGAACTCCGCGAACGCCCAACGTCCATATTTGCCGCTATTGTTCACGCTAGGCACCCAGTACGTTTCCATCGTCGCTTTTTTCTCTTTTGCGTCCTCACGCCGATAGCCTTTGATCTCGACAATCAACCGCAGGAGATCATGCTCACCGTGTCCGTCGTTTATCAGCACGATGAAGTCAGGCCGATACTTGCGATTTTCGGAACCAAAGCGATAAGACACTTCCAAACCCAAGTTGTGGTTTTTCACATACGCCTTCACGCGAGGGTGCGACTCGGCCACACGGCAAAACTCAGCTTCCCAATCGCTATCGAGAATCACCCAGTTAATGTGGCAACGACGCGCATCTGTCTCCCAACGATCCATCCGTGAAGTGGTGAACTTCACATGGCTCGTAGAACCCATTGGATTGTAGGGGTCTGGGATCGTCTTGATCGGCGATTTCCCGATCGTGTCACGAACGATCGCCGCCGTGATCCGTTCACAAGCCATGTCTGCAAGTTCTTGGTACATGAGCTGCGCCGGGAAAGTGCCGCCTTTGCAGACAAGACAGTTGTCGAGCCAGTCCTTCGTGATCCGTTTGAGCTGCCCAAAGAGGTGCAGCTTGGGTTCTTCCCCAGGATCGCGCCACTTCGTGTAAAGCAATCGCTTGGCGACGTGAAAGAGCAATGTTGACCGCCTCATGTCACCGAGGTGTTCAAGACTGAGTTCGACACCTTCGCCGATGATTCCGGCGTTCCTCGTGATCGAGGGACCGACAAGATCGGGAGTCAATTCCAACACCGAGTCATCGTTGAATTGTGCGGTCAGGCGCTCTTCGGGCAGTTCAACTCTGTATCCGGCAACACGCGGGAAGGTGATTTCAAGCGTGTCCCGGTCAGGGCGGACTGCCTTGACTTGGATGGTCTCACGAGGCGGCTGCGGCGGGGCGATGACCGGCTTGGCTGCGAAGTCGAAAGGAATGCCGAGCACGTCAGCATACTCAACATTGAACAGACCTTTGTCGGGGCCTTCCTCGTTGAGATCATACGATTGGCGCCGCAACGCTCTTCCAATAACTTGTTCGCAGAGAAGCTGAGTTCCGAACGCTCGAACGCCTAAGACGTGTGTCACCGTGTTGGCGTCCCAACCTTCTGTGAGCATCGACACTGAGACGACACACCGGATTGAACCGCCGAGACGGTCGGGCTTGCCGACAGTATTCATCACTTCCCGGAGCAAATCCTGGTCGGTGATGTTCTCCGCCTGTTGGCGATCTCCTGTGCGCTCGACAATCTCGCGTCTGAAGCGGTCAATCTCATCGGTGGCCATCGACCGGAACTTGTCGTCCAATGCATCTCCGGATTCAAGTTGTTCGCTGTCGATCAGCAACGTCCGCGGACGAGGAATCGGATTCCCGAACTCGTCAAAGTTCCGAAAGAGCGCTAGACGACCATTTTCGAGGGTAGTTGAGCCGTCCTCGTTTTCGCGGTGAAAGCCTGAGATGAAATCATAAACAAGCTTCGAGGTGGAAGTGTTATTGCAGACGACGATGAAACAGGGAGGAACTTTGATCTTTCGTTCTTCCCACAGAGCAAAGGTTTTTGCATAGTGGCCGTACAGTGCCTCCAACGCAGTCTGAAGCTCGACGGGCAAACTGAGGGGATCAAGGGCACCTGACTTTCCTCGCCCTTTCTTCGGCATCTTCCCTCGAATGTGCTCCCACAAGTTCCGGAATACCGGCATCTCCTCCCCAGGGATATTGTCAGCTACTGGCACACGCGGAAGTTTGACAATTCCACATTCAATCGCGTCCATCAATGAGAAGTCACTCATCGTCCAAGGAAACAGAGTGCCTTCGGCATAGCCGGAACCCCGGAGGAAAAATGGCGTTGCCGATAGATCGATGACACGCTCAATCCCAAGCTTACGTTTAACCGCCTCAAGGCCGGAGATCCAAACCCGTGCGGCCTCGTTGTTCTTCTCAGCCTCTTGCTTGTCTTCCCCAGCCAAGTCAGCTTCAACAGCATCTCCGGGCTTTTCCCGATAGCAGTGGTGCGCCTCATCGTTGAGAACGAGAATGTTCTTCAGACCCATGAGGTCTGGCATGACTCGCTGGATCATCTGGCCTTCGGTTTCAAGGGTGTCCAGCGCTTCGCCTCTGCCCTGAAGCAGTGAGCGGCCTCCCTTCGACAGCTCCGTACGATCGCGGAGCCTGAAGGCGTGGTAGTTCGTGATCACTATCTTCGCGCGTTCGAGATCGCCAAGCATGTCGCCCGGAACCAGTTCGCGGTCCTCGTAGTAGCTGTCGGGATCGTTCGGTTGCAGGACGCGCAGCCGATCGCGAATCGTCAGACCAGGCGAGACGACCAAAAAGCCACGAGTGAAGTGTGTGCTCCCCGGTCTCCGGACTGCATTGACGGTCTGCCAGGCGATGATCATTGCCATCACAGTCGTCTTGCCCGCACCGGTCGCCAATTTCAAAGCGAGGCGCAGAAGCTCTGGGTTCGCGTCGCGATTGGCATTCGCGATGTGTTCGAGAAATCCCTTGCCGGTTTTTCCCTTGCTCGTCGCAACCTCTGTTAGCCAGATCGCCGTCTCGACGGCCTCGATCTGACAGAAAAACGGGCGCACATCGTTAAACTTGTGGGACCGCCAATGCTGGAGAAGACGGGCTGTTTCGGGCGTCACCAACCAGTCATTCGGACTCGGCAACTTTCGCCATTGATCCACCTGATAGCGAAGCTCATTGATAATCGAGGTCGGGTCATACTGCTGCTTGTCGGTTGAAAGGCCCTTGCCCTCGTCAAAAACCAACGATTCCTGATTTGCCTTTTGCTTCTGCTTTTTCGGCTTGGGAATTGGAGTGATGAACTCTGCACGACGCCGAGTCTCACCAATCTGCTGCGTCGGCTGACCTTGCCCGTCAAGCTCCCAATGCCGACCGGGGTAGTCATATGGTGAATTGAGAATCGGGTGCTCGAAGAAGTGGTTATCCATGCTTGAGAGTCAAAGTCACCCTATTCTAAGCATTTCAGGTAACCCTGTCAGTGTGCCAGACGTTTCCGACCCCGACACATGCAAGGGGAGGAACCTAATGCTACGAGACTTCCAGACTGCTCGAATTTCCCACGATGATAAAGACGGTGCCTAAGCTCTGCGTTGAATCGTCCTACGGATGCAATCGCATGGAGAGATCCTGCTGAACTTTACGTGGCAGCAGAATCCGCGCCGCCTGTCGGTCGGTCGATGCCTCGTCCACATCGTACTTCTCGCCCATTATGATCTGGAACCAACGTTCGCGATCCCTAACGACGCGAAACATCTTCTCGTCTTGGGTCGCGGCAACATAGGGCATGAATATGTTGATCGATTTCTTTACGCGTTCTGCCTTGCTGCCGATCCGATCAACTCTGCCAGACCGCTGTTCGAGCGTTGACGGATTCCAGCACAGATCATGGTGGATCACGTACCTGCAATTCAGGTGTAAGTCGACACCTTCAGCCATCACACTACTTGCGACCAGAATTTCCGGGAAGAGAGGTGTGTTGAAGGTAAGCAGTAGTCGTCGACGCGTCTCCGCCCTCACCTCGCCGTTGGCCAATCTCACGTTCGGAAGCAGCATCGCCCCAGAGTCGTCTTCGACGCTCCCCTCTGCCGGATCAAAAACCGAACGCACTTCTTTCCCGAAATGGCTCCCAGTTTGAACTTTTTCTAGCGCTGAGAGAAAGTCTTCCCGTTCGGGGTCGATGCATCGTTCTGCAAGGAATCGACAAAAGTGCTCGACGCTCTCACGCAGCGGTTGCCGCCCGTCACCACCTGTGTCAACAGCAGCCATGAACGCATCCGCCCTGTTGACAGCATCGAGCGGTAGGTAGCGAACGAGAAACGACGGAGTTCTGATGAACCTCCGCACAACCTCGACGACCTTGCTCGCGTGCTCGTCGGATAATGCGTCGTACTGTTTCACAACCCCCTGGAGCCAGGCTGTCACTACGCCGCGAAGGGTTGTATCGTCGAAAAAGCCGTCCCCAAGCTCGTCAAGCGTTCTCAGCACGTCCGCAGCCGAAAGACCTGGCAACTTCTCTTGGCCTAACCGAATGATCTCCCCCTGAAGAAGAGTGGAAATGTGCTGCCGCAGCGCGCGACCCGTCGCGCGATAGTGGCAAAAGATCAGCACCTTCTCGCTCGAACGCCATAACGACACTGCACGTTCAGCCGTCGCCCGGATTTTTGGGTGAGCGGAACGCAAATCTTGACTCTCCCTCGGAAGTGCACGATCCAAGTGCGCCAGATACCACTCCAGTTCTGGAGAGACTTCAACTTCGCCGGAGTCGGTGTCCTCATCGCGAGTGTCCCGCCCGGCACGAGTTTCAAGATAGGCCTCGAAGGAGGAGGCCAATCCTTCGGCAAACAATGCACGGCCCTTGGTGGATGCCGCCAATAGGGCTTGAGCCCGTCCGGCCAATAGGAACGGTAGGAGGACTGACCCGCCGATCTCTAATCCCGAAGATGAGCTGCCGCCTTCGCGTATCGCCGCCCCAGTCAAGATAAGTCGGCGGGATACCGGAGGCAGTCCGGGCAACAGCGACGGCTTGAGGTAGCGAAGCACCCACGGGGACAAGGCTCGCTCGGCCGCATCCATCGTCTCTTTTGTCCGCCTTACTTGATTAGCCACCTGCGCGACGATGCCTTCGCCTTCTTCAACCTGTGCCCCGTCCCACCATTGATCAACATCGAGGACTATTCCCTCGTCGTTCGTGAGGTGTTCAGGGCCCAATCGCCCCCACGCTCGATCAAGTCGCAGGGCGGCAGCTTGAGCGTCGTCTAAGGTGTGCCCGAGGCTCTTCAGCTCAGCTTTATATCGTTCGATAGTTAATTCTGGTGCACGTGCCCCCTTCCAACCAACCCCTTCAAAACGATCGAGGACGCGGATCAACTCGGCATGTCCAAGCTGAAATGGTGTGGCGGTCAGAAAGAGCATCCGATCGAACTTGCCGCCGAGCGGTCCAGCCGTCTTGAAAAACTCGGAGTCTTTGACAGAATCGTCAGTTGCAAACAGCGACGCGAGCCGAGTTGCGGGATTCTTGACGTGATGAGCCTCGTCAAGGATCAACAGGGGAGATCGAAAATCGGCTCGGCGCAACGCAATCTTCCACACCTGCTCCATTGCGCCTGCGATCCCTTGCCGTGCAGCCTTCAACCGGTCTTCGAGATTGGCCGAGTCACGGAGAGGAAGTTGGCGAAGCCCTTCGACGACATCCTCAAGCTCCTCCCCTCGCATCGACTCAAGCACATCTGCTAAATGCTTGGGAACTGGATCATCGACAATTGTTTCCTTTAAACGCGTGTCGGCGCGATGGATCACCTTCAGCCAAGACTCGTAGGGGCGATCAACCAGGGTACCCAATAGGCCTTCGGCCCGACGCTCAACCCAATCAAGCCACAGCAGCTTGCCGGCAAAGTGCGAGAACCTTTGCCGCTGCGACGCCAGCGAAGAACGCCCCTTGAATGCCCGCTTAATTACGGCAAGCTTGGCAAACCCGTCGCCGATTGAGCGATGCAGTGCACCATGCGTCAGAAAAATGAGATGATTCCGAGACTTCGCGGGATCACCCAGGAGTCGCAGGAACTCTACCCCTGACTCTGCGGGCGCCGCGCGAAACCGACCGTGAAGCGAGTCTGTTAGGCACTTTTGCGTGAATACATTCCAATCGCTTGGCCATTTCGCACGGAGGCTGGGCGGAGACATCACGACAATCGGCCCTTGATCCGGACGTTCGAGCAGGATCGATATGGCGACAGCCATCGCCACGAACGTTTTGCCCATGCCAACTTCGTCCGCGAGAATCACGCCAGGCTGTCGTCCAAGTCTGGCAAGCACCTCTGTGGCTGCATATTCCTGACGATGGCCATCTTCCTTTGAAATGCGATCATTGCACAGGTGTATGTGGGAACTGGCGTATGTTGCGAACGTCATCGCCCGAGGGCCTCCGCGAAAGCTTCGGTGGCGTACTCGTCGAGCATTCTGGTGTCGGACAGAGATGGAAGTGCGAGAGCCTTGGCCTCAAGTTCGAGCACCGCCAACAACAACAGGGCGGCGATCGTAGTGACGCTTAGACCTCCGGAGGCCCCGCGCTCAGGCCTGACGCGATTTAATGCCAGGGCGAGTTCCGCCAGATAGAACTTTGCCTCTCCCGGGAGACTTGCTTCGCGAACGAAGGCGTCTGCAAGGGTTATCGGTCCGATAGCGCCCCGCAAACGCCATTCGAAGGCATCCGTTGTCAGTGCCGGACGTTCAAGTCGCTCGCGCAATCGTTCGAGAGCCGCGGCGACACGCTTAGTGCGGCGCAACAGAAACGCCTGTGAATCAAGACGCGTGAGCGGATCCAGATTGACATCAATGCGTGGCGCCCCGAGTCGCTTCTTGAGCACGTGTACTACCGCATCGGCCAGCGGACGAGTGGATGACAAGATCTCCAGCAGTTCCTCAAGCGTAAGGTCTCTAAGGGCTTCCGGTGGAGGCAAGGCGCCGGGATTAGAGACATTGACCGGCCAGTTAGCTACGGCGGTTTCGTCGTCGCGCAGCCAGGATACTTCGAGTACAAATGGCACCGGCTGTCCCATCCACTCGATAACGTGCTGGCCGGGGCCGCTCCCCAATGTGGTGCCTAGCAATTCATGTCCATTTGGTATTCTGATGCTCCACAATTGAGGCAGGTCAGGAGTCAAAGAGATCCTCAGGCTGGGATTTTTTCCGGGTTCGAAGATGGCGTCCTGAAAGCACGCGGGTAGTGGCAGCGTGTCGCTGCCCCCTTCGAGTTCTTCGGGTTCTGGATCCCAAATCAGCTTCGGCGAATCAATATCTACTTCGTGCTCGTTCCTATCGGGCCAAAGTCTCTCGAAGCGTTGGAACTGTGGATCGGATGTCTTAATTCGGTAAACAAGATTCGCTTCGAAGTTCCCGTGTCCCGGAACGGCCCCTAAACCGGCAGCTGTGAAGTTGCTTGAACCGGCGAGCAGCATTTGCCAGTGATCGTTTTCCAGTCGCAGCAGTTTGGCGTGTACGTAGCGCACTTCTTCCTGCTGCAGTGGCAATATCGTGCGAACATGAACATCACAGGCTTGTCGAGCCGATTTCAACATTCCCAACGGCGCATAAAGTCTTATGCGTCCGTCTGGCAAGTCCTCCGCTCGGATGTCAAAATAAAGATCCCTCGGCCGTTTCTTGGCCATCAGCATGACAAGCGCGTTGATGGCATGACCGTCATGCCCAGGGCTATCGAAAAAGGGAGATGCGACTGACGCAGTGCGCGCCGGCCCATCGCCTGGCCACTCTGCGGAGAACTGCTTAAGCACACTGCGGCCGGGCCGACCGAAAATCGGAATTGCAGTTCTAATATCCGTGGCGGCAGTTGGCCACGTATCCACGTGACGGCGAACCACGGCGAGTGCATGACGAACCCGCTCTTTCGGCGTATGGGGACCATCACTGCCAACGGCGAGATTGACAACTTGCTCCAAGAAGTCGATCGTCTTCTCGATGCTGTTCCGATCTCCACCATCCGTCTTCGATAATTCGATTGTTCCGAAGACCTCCAAGTTTTTGCGGTATCCGGGGTCGGTGAGATTCCCGGATCCGATTATGACTCTGGTGTGATTACCCCAAACTAGCAGAGCGACCTTCGCATGCTGGATCGCTTTGGGCACCAGCACACCGAGAACATCCCAACGCAGGCTTTCCTTGTCCCTTGCATGACGACGATCGACAAGCGCGCATACTTTCGCGGCGGCGAGTTTTTCTTCCCGCTCGATCAGGTATCCTACCGCGTCGCTTTCGGAGGGGTGTGTGTCCATTTGCAGGAAGCGCCCGACGCATTCTGTTTCGAAAAACGCGGCATCAAAGGTAAAGCTCGTGACAACGCACACCAGTGGTTCACCCGCACCTGCCGGTGCTTGCCAAAGATCCAAAGCCTTTCCGCGTGTTTGGTCAGGACTATTCCGGCCCATGCACACCTGACTGTAAGTCAGCCCAAAACGATCGAGCTGTATCGATTCGGTATGGTCGATTCCACCAATCTCTGGGTTTCACTGGCGCAGTGAGCCGGTAAGGAACTCGCACGAATGTCGCACCGTCACTGGCCCGCTCAAACCAGTCGCGTTTTCCATCGGGTTTCTTGGCTTTCTGAACGTCATCGTGATGCGACAGCACCGCGTTGAAGAGATCCGCCGGATTCTTAACCCGATCGAAGGACCGCGATAATTCTGCGAACTGCTGCTGAATTAACAATGGCGCATTCGCCAGTGCTGTCTCAGCGAGACGGAAGCAGTTGTTCAGTGTGGAGGCGATCCGATTCACATCCGGCTGCCGTCCGTAATCTGCCTCCGTGATCGCGCGCGCTCCTGCTGTCGACGAAAGATATCGAATCCAATCAAACGCATCCTCCAGAAGCGTACCAACCGTTTCGAAGTTGGAAATCGCGCGCAGTCTGATCTTAAGATCAGAAGATGATCGGCCGAGAAGGATGTCTCGTACGACGGTGGATTCGGGAAGTTCGTCTGGCGGAGAGGATTCAAGCAGACGAAACACTTCGCCTCTTGTCCCACCACGATCGTCGAGGAGAAGGCGATAAATAAATGTCGCTTCGCCTGGGCCAATCGTGGACGGCACCAGATGGTCCGCGAGCATCTGCCAACCTTGCCATCCACCCGACCGCTTCGAAGAACCTTGGTGCAGTCCGTCCTCGACAGCAGAGCGTAGCAATCGGCGCATCGCCGTGCCTCTACCCGAGGCGACCGAACTTTCGAGAAAGCCCTCAAGGCTTTGCTCCCGCTGCCACTCCTTCAGAAGTGCGTATCCGTTATCACTTAGACGCAAATCGTCGTCCACGATGCCAAGGTGACGCGCCAGCGGCTTATAGACCCCATGGAACCCGAAGATACTGGGTCCCCGCAGATATGTTCTGGCGCACATCGGCTCGCCGCTTTCCTTAACCGCCTGAGCCTTCAATGTTCCCGGTGTCCCTCTCGTACTCTCTTTGTGGGAAGCCCTCACGAAGCCTTCAACGAGCAGCCATTCAAAAACGATATAAGCCGGTGTGACGTTGTCGCTAGAAATCCGATCCTCAAGTCCTTCGCAAACGGCAGCAGATACAGCGATAGCCGTCAAGAACCGCGGCCTCGACATTCGCGCGCGCAGCCCCGGCAATACTTGGTCGGCTAGGCGCTCGCCGATCGTGGAGAGGCCGAGCGGGTCGAGTACTCCCTCGCCGGTCGTAACGGGGTCGGGCAGCGTCAGAAACGGAAGATCTACTAATCCCACGTTGACTCTCCTACAAGAGTGATTCTTAGCGCAAAAGACGCCGATTCAGTGAAGACGGTGCCTAACTTTGGCTGAATCCAACCAGAATCCCACGTTTAGACGATCACCTAGATATCAGGCCAACTTCTGCATACATTACTCTAGCTGACACAATCGTTGACAGTGACTGATAAATAGGCCTAGACACGGACTTCGGATACTTCTCCGGCGCTCATATAAACGATGACTCCGCGCCTTGCGCCGGTGCTCTCCAGATATTCCTCAACTTGAGCAGCATGGTGTTGGCGTGTATTCGATGTTGGTGCCACATCGCTCTTCCAATCAAATACGAGTTCCGGAGCCCCTTCAAGGCTGTAGGCAATGGCATCGACGATACCGGCCATACCAACGGTTTCGTTCCTTTCGGTCGACCTAAGCTGAAACACTCCAAATTCCGGTTGCAGCACCTGACGATATTGCGCCACGATTGGCAATTGAAGCGTACGGCCAATCGTGGAAGCGATCTCCTGAGCCGATGGTCCCTTTGATGGGTCAGGATGATCATTCTCTCCAAGCTGCCGCAGCAGCTCGGCGGCTCTCTTCCGCAAACCAGCTTCGTCGCCCCGCGCATCGCCCAACAAGATCTCCTCCATTAACTTGTGCAGAATTCTCCCCCGCACGGCGCTTCCGCGGACATCGGGAATGGGCTCCACCAATTCGTCATCCAGGGGGATAGGTAGGGGGACCTCCTCGATTTCGACTGCGCTCGGCTGGATCCACCGAATATTCCTCGTTTGTTCTACGAGCCTCAATGCCTCTTGCCAAAAGACCTCTGGCGTCTGTTCATTCAGCGGTGGCGTTGTTGGCTTGCGCTCTCCTCCCGTGAGGTCCAGGGTCGGATACTTAGGCAGATCGCCCAGAGACAAGTCCACTTGCTTGTGCCACCCATTGCCCGACTTACCCAAATAGTGAGGAAACACCAGCAGATCTCGGGCGCGCGTGCACGCAACGTAAAGTAGGCGAATACGTTCTTCGCCAAGTTCTCTGTTCTCAACTTCCTTGAGCAATTCGTACTCTGGCGGGTTTAACGTTTTCAGGCCGAAATGCAAAGTATCATCTGTCGCCCGGTGAAGCACTCCAGTGGCGGACCGCGTGGCTGTTACCAGGTTGATCGGGATCACTACCGGCCACTCCAACCCCTTGGCACTGTGAATAGAAACTATGTGGACGGCGTCGTGGGTAGCGTCAGCTCGGCCCTCGACTTCTCGTTCGCCCTCTTCCCAAAGACGGGTCATGTCGTCCGCGAAGACGCGCAGGCCACGAACCGAATATGGCTTTGCCATTTCGAGGAAGCGCTCAACGTTGGCAAGGGCCCGCTCGACATACCGTGGATGCCGCTGGGCCAAGATCGCGCGGACATGAAGCTCTTCCACGGCTGCGGACAGGATGTCAAAAGGCGAGGTTTGATACGCCTTTCGCCCGAGACCTTGAAGAATTCCGACAACTTCCGCCGCTAGCGGATGATTGATTTCGGCGCCTTCGGTCCAAAGCCGCAACCGTCCGTACTCGCCATCACGTAGCGGTAATCCCGCGACTATATCCAACAGTTCCTGCTCGGTAAGTCCGACGAGAGGTCCACGAAGCAGTGCTCCCAACGCCAGCGTGTCGCGGCTGTTTGAAAGGATCCGCGCAAGGGCTACCAGATCATGCACTTCCTGCCGAATGAAAAATCCCTTGCCGGCTTGGGTGGCGATCGGGATGTCCATGTCCTCAAGAGCCCGTTCGAAGATCCAGAGGTCCGTTCCGGTTGGAGCCAGCAGGGCGATATCACCGGGACGACAAGGAACCAGTTCGTTCTTTTCACGCACTGTGAATCTTCCGATCAGTTTGCGACAAAGCTCCGCTACTGCTTGCGCTTCAAGTTCGCGCCACTCATACACCTTGTACTCCGAGCCTTCTGTGCCGACCGGGACGCGTCCAATCGAGAACTCTTCTTTACTTCCCGGCTCGACGGTAGAAACCAACGGTTCGTACCCGATTGAGCTCAATGGAACAGCAAAGCGTTGATTGACAAAATCGAGAATCGGCCCCCGCGAGCGGAAGTTATCTGTAATGGCAAGGACATTCTCGGGCGATTGTCTCTGGATTGCGGATTTCGCCTCCTTGTAGGATCGGATATCTGCACGGCGAAACCGGTAAACCGATTGTTTTGGGTCTCCCACCAGGAACAGCTGCCCTGGCCGCAGCCGCTGTTGGGGCCAGGGTTTATCGGCGACATCTTCGCCGCACAACAGGAATAAGATCTCGGACTGCATCGGATCCGTGTCCTGAAATTCATCGACCAAGATATGTTGGTAGCGTTCTGCGAGCGCGGCACGAACGGCAGGACGCGTTCGCAGGAGATTGCGGGCAAAGTAAAGTAGATCGTCGAAATCGAGCAGTGCAGACTTCCGTTTGAACGCTTGGAAAGAAGCCTGGAAATCATCGAGGGCTGAAATCAGTTGCGACTGCGCGGACTCAGCAGCCAGGCCAACGAGTGTCTGAATACACTCCGCAACCCTCTGGTAGAGCGCGCACGCTTCGTCGTTATGTCGATCCGCTTTAGCCTGCGACTGACCAGTACATTTCGCCGCTGCAGTCCATTTCCCCTTGCACTTGTATTGCCTCAATTCATAGGAATTCTTCTTCATTGCCGAAATCTGCTGTGGATGCGCATACCCCCACAACTGTCGAAAGCTGGTGTCAGCGCGATAGCCAGAGGCGTACTGGGTGGCAAGCGCCTCGAACCCAGAAATGTACTCTTCCGTTGTAGGTTCTCGAAGACCAAGACTCTGTGATCCTGCGTACCATCTTCGAAACAAAGTGACCGACTTGCGGAATTCGTCGATATGTTTCTGTGACAGCTTCGCTTGCGGTGCGCATGCGGTCCGACGAGCTCGGCGGGCTTCGGCCAGTTGCTCTATCAGCCTTAGACCCTGCTCCCCTTCGATTACCAACAGCTCTGCGAGTGGATCGTCCGCCTGCGGCCCCTCCAAGCGACTTCGGAGCCACTGCCGTAGCAACGTCTTGTGGTTCAAATCGGCTTCGCCTTCGTCCATCATTACCGCACCCGGATCGACATTTGCCTCGATGGGGTAAGGTGTAGTCAGTCGCTGACAGAATCCATGGATGGTCGTGCACGTCAATTCGTCCAATGCAGCTGCTGCCCATGAGAGGGATTCCATCTGTTTGTCCGTGAGTCCCTCTGCGGCGGATGCAGCCAATGAAAGAGGTTCCGACTCTCCCTCCGCGAAGTCCTCTCCCATTGCGATTTGCAGGGGTTCGGGAACATTCCCGCTCACAAGCTCCCGAACGTACTCTTGAATCCTTTGGAGCAATTCGCTAGCGGCCAGTTCGGTGAAGGTAATTGCCGCTACGTTGCGAGGATGGACTCCTGAGGCTAGAAGCAACGCTACCCGTCCGGCCAACAGGGACGTCTTGCCTGTTCCAGCACCTGCCTCCACGAGTAGAGTCGTCGAGTGATCGCTCAGCGCACGTCGGCGATGCTTTGTGTCGCTCAACTCCGGCATCAGTTCTCACCCCAGAGGCTGCTTAAATCTCCTACCATCGCATCCCGCGCCGCAGCCTTTTGCGAGAAATACACACCCTCCGCATTTGCGGGAAGGGCAAAAGCCAGGTCGTTGTAGCGGCTCTCCGCTCCCATACCGAAGACAGATCGTCCCGACCGAAGCATTTGCTCCGCGAGTTGAAGGAAGCCTATGAGTTCCTCGGTTTGTACGCTCGGGTCGGAGAGCGAGTACAAATTACCCGCGGAACCCGGATACAGCAATGCCGCCTCAACCGCTGTAACTTGTCCCAGAAGTGCCTTAACGGCCACCGCGTACAGACAGCGTTGTAACTCCTTACCGTTGTCCAGCCCAGGTTCTTCGTCCGGACAGCGTCCGGTCTTGTAGTCAATCACGCGGGCGTTTATCGACTTGGCGTCCAAATCGAGGCGGTCAATCTTGCCTCGAAGTTTGAGATCCGAACCGGGAATGGCCACAAGGGAATTTCGATCCCAAGGGGCGTTATCTTCGCCACCCTCTAGTCCTCCAAATGGGACCTCAACGTATGTCTTTTGATCTTTAAATTTAGCCAACGGCCACATCAGCGCAGACAATGCAGTGTCGCGGGCTTCTGTCAGTGTACGTTGCCAGAGAAGCCGGGGTGGCAGTGGCTTCGTCAATTCCCATTCACGCGCGACTCGGCCCATAGCTTCCGCTGTGGCCGACTCGACCTGCTTCTGAGTGGCTACCGCGAACCCGCCGTTTAATTCGAGGGATGCAGCCGTCAGACGCAACAATTCGTGCACCAGTATGCCGTAGGTTAGGTTGTCAAGAGCGAGCGGCTCCTCCTGTGACAATGGAGATGGCGGCTTCCAGCCAAGTGCGTAACCCCAAACGAATCCAAGTGGGTCAGTCAGCATTCGGCGAAGCGATGTTGCCGAGTGCGCACGTGAAATCGCCGCCTCAATCACGGGATGCCCGGAATTCAGGAGACCGTCGTGAGCCGTGATCTTAGAACTGCGCCAGTCTCGATAGCAGGCGACTGCCGAGTTTGCGCGCTCAGTCTCGGAAAACTCCTGCCTGCGCGCGAGAAGACGATCGGATTCGCTGAACGCGTGTTGTGGTATCCGCGACCTCTGTAAGTGTTGCGATGCCATTTCGGAAGATGCCAACGGACTTGTCCCAAGCAGGCGTCCCTCGCTGTCCCGGCGACTGCGCGAATAGACGATTTCGTTGGCGGAATCACGCAACACTGCGAAGTGAGTCCGGTCCTGCAAGGTCACACTCGCTGGCTCCAGCAATGCCGTGTCCAGAATGTGCGAAGGAAGAAGACCGTCCTCTCGACCCTGCCGAGGCCAATTACGGCTGGTCAGGCCCACCATGAATGTAAACGGACGCGGAGCACTTGCGACAGCGTGAGCCGGTCCCCAGATGATGTTCGCATTCGGATCAGATTCATCCGGGACGCGAACCTGCCCGATCGTGGTCATGAGAGCCTCTGGCGGTCCATCAAGCAGTGCTCGACGCCAGATGGCTCGCGCGTGCCCATACAGCATCTCCTCCCCGACTCGTTCCGCTACCGGAGCACCTTTCGAAAGGAGATCGAGAATGGGGAGCAAGGTTGGGCGAAAATCCGGTCTCTCGCGATCCTCTGCGAGCTTCTCCAGAGAGACCTGCCAGTGACCAAGTTTCAACAGTGGTGCATCTGGGTCTAGATTTGTGTACCAGTCACTCGGCAAGCTCTTTAGCTTTGGAGTGTTGTGCAGAAGGCGCAACGCCCGAACCACGCGATCATGACTCAGCCCCTCAAGCAGAACAGTGGCGAGCGAACCGGCCTGCTGCCCGGCAAAGGTCGAGGTTGCGCTGCGACCGGGGATAAGATGTAGAGGCAACTGGCTGTCTGCCACGAGCACTCGAAAATCCTCATCCCAGTCCGCGGTCGCAGACGCGACAATTGCAATTTCGTGTGGTTTGCCACGACCGGAGACGATCAGTTCACGCGCCCAGCGGAGCGATTCGATCACTTCGTGTTTGGGTGTGGCGCAAGCGACCGAGCTTTGGCTCGGCGTTTCCTTCGACTTGAAAACTGGACGAATGGCGGAACCTTGCGTCCAATTCAAATGTTCCCTCAGCGTCTCAATCGAATGCCACTCAACCGATGTGCTGCCGGCCAAAGATAGAAACAGCCTGCGCCAACAGGCAGCCACGAAGACAAATCCGCGAACGGTCACTGAGCCCAACACGGAATCCACGTTCTTCAGGTGTGCGACCGCAGCGGAAACAAGCTCGCACTGCAACATCATCCCGCACGGCAGATGATCCCGAACGTAGCTTTCGATCTGCGCTAAATCGTTAATGCGAGGGGACCGAGCAGCAAGTGCTTGAAGATCGAGGTCAGCATCCCAGACCTTCATCAAGGTGGCGGAAATAGCCTTGACCGCGCCCGGCATTTCTCCGAGTTGTTCAAGTTCGGCGAACTTTAGATTGGCTAACGCATCACGAACCAGCACATGGCATGTGTCCCGCGATGCCGCCTCTAGAAAACCGCCTGCAAGTCGACCCGCAAGCTGCGCCGGCGTTAGGATCTGCAACCCGTGCGCATTCTGCTCGGCGGCTCGAAAACGTTCTTCGTGCCAAGCGAGACGGTTCGGAACAACAATGGTTTTACGCCTCATCGCCAATCCTCAACAGTGAAGCCTCGCCATTCGTAAAGCGCTGGACCGAGAATCACAAGCTCGGGTGAGCCTAAGACCTACATCTTGTGCCCTGGTCACGGCGTGGTCACTCGCGACTGATCGACCGTCAGTCAATCTCGTACACCACAGATCCCTCATCCAACTCGGGGCAACGGTTCCGAAGATGCTGCTTCTGCTCTCAGATCGTCGAACAGTTCGTCGCGCATTTCGTCTTCCGGGGCGAGAGGACGCAGAAAGTCCTCGGCGAGCCGGTGCTTGTTATCCATCAACAGATCAAGCCGCTCGTCGAATGTCGGCGCAACTCTTCGGGACGGATCTCGCAGTATAGGCAGGTAAACCGAAACTTCTTTAGTCTGGCCAATTCGATAAGCCCTGTCTGTCGCTTGCGATTCGACGGCAGGATTCCACCACCGCCCGTAGTGAACCACATGGTTCGCCTCGACAATCGTAAGCCCGATTCCGGCTACAAATGGAGAAAGTATGAGGACATTGAATCCCGGCGTATTCTGGAAGTCATGCAAGATTGCGTTACGTGTCTTCAGCCCTGCCTTGTTGAGAGACAATGAGCCTCGCAATTTGGTCTCCCCGTTGATGATTCTGACCGGAAGCTGAAACTCGGCCTGCAGAACCTTTGCGAGAATCCCCTGCATTGATCTGAGCCGGGCGAAGATGATTACTTTTTCTCTTCTTCCACGAATCTCATGTAGCTTAGCGATCAGGACGCGCAATTTTGACGATTGACTGACCAGTTCACCGGCACTTAGATCTTCGGCGTTATCGGCGAGCAGCGCCGGGTGCTGGTAAAGCTGCACAAAACTCTGTAACGCTGACAGGAATCGAGATTGGCGGTTATCGCTCTTAAGCTTGCTCAGAAGCGCCCGGTGCGCCTCGATCTCCGAATCGGACATCTCGCAGTCCAGTTTCAAGATAGATTTTGGCGGCAGCTCTGCGACATCAGACTTGGTACGCCGCAGCAAGAATGCATGAGGCTGTTGGAATAAAAGGGTCTTTTTCAACTCCATCAGGCTGTTCTCCTGATTTGAACCACTTTGATTATTCTCGAACTTCGCCACGAATTCTCTCGCCGAGGAAAGCAATCCCGGTTGCAGCGCATCGCAAATATTCCACAAATCGAGGAGCCGGTTCTCCACTGGAGTTCCAGTACAGGCAATATGCATCCGTGCTTTTAGCGCCTTCATGGCATGAGAGATCTTCGTACTCGGAACCTTGAACTCCTGAGCTTCATCGCTAATGATGAACGACCAAAGGGGTGCGCCGTCTTTCACGAACGCAAAACTATGCTGATAGCTCTTGATGGTCTCGTAGTTTGTAATGACGACTTTGTGTCGCTGGATTCTGTTCAAGTCCAAGATCGGCTTGCCAATCTCTGTTTCGCGGCCTGCTGCGTCGTCTCGGCGGAGTTTAGCCAGCTGCTCACCATGTAAGGAGAGAACGGGCCAGAAAATCACTCCATCATTAGTAAAAAACTTTTCCATCTCCTTTTCCCATGTGCGCGTGTCCACAAGGATCAGGGGCGCGACGATCAGTATGGGCTGAAATGGTGGTTCGCTTTTGGATAGGCCGGGAAACTTGCCTGACTCTATGCACCATGCGAGAAATGTCAGAATCTGAACCGTCTTGCCAACACCCATGTCATCAGCCAGCAGGACCCCAGTACGCTCGTGAATCTGGGAGCAGGTCTGTAACCAGCGAACACCGTGTTTCTGATGGGGGCGAAGATGGCTGTCCTCCCGAAGCGCTTGGGGACGCTCAAAGGTCGCACCTCGGGCGAATTGACTCGCGCTCTTCGCTTCGGAAACAAGTTCGTTCCTGACTGACTCTTCATTTGTCTCAATCAGCAGATATTTCTTGCCCGCAATTCCAGGTACACCACCACGCTCCACTTGCAGGGGCCCAGACACGTCGATCCCTGCCTCGCGGACGGTGCCCTCGGTCGCCGACGCGTCGGCCGAACGAGAAACGTTTTCATTTTCAGTTTCGTGCGTATCCTGCTCGGGACCTAGTGGATCCCCGGAAACTCCGGTTTCGCCAATCGTGTCCGCGAGCTGAGCAGCTTCGTTCTCCCACAGCTTCGCCATCGTCGACTCCGTATTAGTTGGCCTGGGAGTAGGGGCAAATGGGAAGTCACCGACACCTATCACTCGGTCCCCATATGGAAGGTCGATATGATCGGCGATACCGTCGAAAGCTTGCACCGGGTCCCGCTTGAGTCGTTCCTTCAAATCGCCCTTGACACGCCGAACGCGTTTCATCCGCTGAAGAACCTGGTGTTGGTCGTCGGTAAGAACAATCCGAACGCGCCCCAGCCCTGGACGGTCGAGGGAATAGAGCTTCTCCGCACCCGCATTTCGTTCGAAGACCTGATGGAAATCTTCGTCCGCAAGTTCCGCGCATTTTGGCAGAAAAGTCAGGGCACCGTCTTCGTCTTCCCTCATATCGAGGCCCAAGGTGGAGGGAATGATCACATCATTGCTATTCAGCGTGCTGTCTAATGCTGCACCAACCTCTGCGGCGCACCCTTTTACCTTCGCGAACGTAAGCCAACTCTCCTGGGGCGTCTTCGCCGCTGGTGACAGAGCGTTGAACGAATCCATTGCATCGACCAGACTGTACATCTGAAAGTCAAGAAGGAAAACCTCTGTGCTGGAAGCTCTTCGGACGTAGTAGCCTAGACGGTCAACATGAACAGGGGTACCTGCCAACAGGAACGTGTACCGATACTGAAAATCTGGACGCCCCAAATCGCTTTTGCGATCGATCTTAAGTAGGAAAGGACTATGCGGTGACCACGTCCCAATAAGACTGACCGGCATCTCGCTTTGGATCACAGCGAAATTGCTATAACGGACACGGATTTCGCCCTGCTCCTCGTCCGCGAGGCCTTCTTCAAGCAATTGTTCGATCTCGACGGCGGTGCGCCATGCCCCGGTCGCCGCCAGGGCATCGGCAGGCCAGTTCTCACGCTTGGACAATTCGCGTGGTCCTCGAATAGTCAGCCCTTCGGGCGCCGCTGAGACTTCAACCGAGCTCCCAAATCTGTGAATGAAGAATGTCATGGCCGGATGCCAAACTCCGACGAAAGCCTGTATGAAGCCTTCGGCTCCCAATCCCCCCTGTGGATGATTCGGTGGGCATCATCGAATTTGAGGTGGCGGGCTAACTCGAACCGATGCGTGCGCATTGTGACGCCCTGTTCCTCGAACGCCTTCATCCCAAAGATGTACGCTGCGTTTCCTGTCTCGCTGAATTCGACGACAAGGAAATGCCCACCATACCCCTCAAATTTCATCAAGAACGCGCTGGTTGTCGGATGAAACACCTGGGAGTAAAGGAGGAGTTCCGATTTCTTCTGGGTCGCCCTTACCTTCCACAGGTCTGCCTCGGAAACCGCGACCTGAAAGTCCCGAATCCGATCATGGTAGCGAAGCCAAAAGTCTTTTCTCCTTCGGTTTTCACTGTTATTCGGAAGGATCGTGTTGAAGAAGAAAATAATGTTGTCACGAGCCAGCCACGACAGGTAGCGCTGGGCAGCCTCGGAAGCAATCAATCTCCAGTTTAAAGATGATTCCCGCACTCTCGGATCGCCAAGTCGCTTGTGATTCTGAGCAAACAAACGGAGCGCATGCTGAAATCCTTCTGATCTCTTTGCCGATTCGCTGAGAATCAATGCGCTGACGGCGTATGCAAAATCATCGGGCGTCGTGAGATCCGACAAAACGCATTCGACTACCCACTTCAAGTAACGGATGCTCCACTCGTCGTCGCGACTTCGTTCCAGGCGGTGCAAACGCTCGCCCGCGGATCGGGCCGCTGCAGCGCGAACCGATAGGCCTAATTTCGTCAGCGGGCCAACATAGTAGCTCTTCAGAACTTCATCGACGCTCTTCTGTTCGTCGCAGATTTGCCCCGCTAAGAAAGCGGCGGCCTCTTCAGAAAAGAGTCGCCCATTGCTCCGCCACGTTTGAACGACTGGGTTTTTCCGGCCAAAGCTTCGGAAAACACCGGCAAGCAAAGATTCGACAGCCAGTGGACTCTTCATCTGTCGCCATTCCGAAAAATAGCCGTTCACAATCCCGTACAGGCATCGACTCCGGTTCAGCTTGTCTGGATAGCGAGCCAGTGCCGCAATGAATTCAGGTTGAAGCGCGGTCTTCTCGGAGCTGCAAAGTGTGCGGAATTGCAATCCGTCCAATATGTTCAGATCGTGATTCGACGCAGCAAACGCCGCCCAGACCTTCTCGACATTTAGTTTCGGACGATCAAGCTTTACAATGCTGAGTTTCTGGCGAAGGGTTTTGAGAGTACCAGTCAGCTGCTGGCACGCGTGGGAAGCGTCGACTAGCGGCAGGCCCGCACGATTCCGGATGACTTGGGTTTCGGCAGTGAGTCGCTGCAGTGATTCCAAAGTGAAATTCACTGAACCTTCGCCCTCAGCGGCACTTCATCAACGACTTTCACTCGGATTTTTAGGATCACCCTTCTGCTTTCGTCTGCCGTGGGCTCCTGTTCCTGCTCCCCGCGACCACTGGCCGACAGCTTTTCAAGGAAGCACCCGCGCTTTGCCTCCATGCTCGAAAGATCGGCAAGAGCGTTCTCAACCACCACCATCGATCTGTCCTGACTCAGTTTTAGATTGAGGCTTTCGCTCTCCTCGGCGGTGTGCCCCAAATATGGCTGCGTGTCTGTATGGCCTTCAACAACGATCGACTCAATGCTCGATCGGAATTGATCGCCACACAAAACCTCAGCCAAGTGAGGTATATACCCCTTTAGAAATTGTTCGCCCTCCGGCCGAAGTTTCGACTTCCCAGCTTCAAAATTCATCAGCCGGTCTGGCACGATGACCAGAATTGCATTTCTGTCGCGCGGGTCAGGACGAATCGTATTCTCGTTAAAGCCCTGGGGCTGCATTTCGGACCGTAGGCGCTTCAACAGAACATCCGTCACGGCCGCGTCTTTGCCCGCCGTTCGGTGAACGAACACCAGAAGCAACAAGATGAAGATCACCATTAGCGAAGTCATCAGGTCGGTCATCGAGCTGTTGAGATGATCTGGGTTACTTTGGTCTTCCATTCACTCGCTCCACAGATGTCGAAATAACCGACGATAGTTCTTCCAATTGTCCGGACAGCTCATCGATCTGCGTCTGAAGGAAGCTCGCTGCTTCCGAAATCATGGGGTTGGATATCTTAACGAGTTCCTTGAAGTTGTTTTCGATGCTCTGGTTGTAATCGCGCAAACCTGATTGGATCGCACCGAAAATCTTCCCCAGGCTATTGTCCAACTCGTCTATTACATTCTTGTAGCCATCAAAAGTGCGCCGGTACTCGGCGAGCAACTTTTCGTTCTGCTCCGAGGAAACGCGCAGAGTGCCGGACGCATCCCGCAGCTGCGTCGTAACTTGCGACTGCAGCTGGCTGATGACCTTCAGCGCATCAGATTGTCCCGCAAGCCCGCTGCTGTATGCCTGCACATGACTGCTGGCATCAGCCATGCTGTTCAACGCACGGGCATTTTGCGACATCACCTCTACCAGAAAATCGCGTGCCTTGATCAACGATTGGCCTGCCGATTGAAAATCCGTGCTGCGGGCCTCGATGCTACTGAGCAAACCTTCGAGACGGCGGGCAGTAGCTTCCGACCACTCCCCGGTGTGATTCAATACCTGGTTAGCAGAATCCTGCGCTTGCTTTGCCACCTCCCCAGCCGCTGACATCATGTCGTGAGACAGAGAGCCGACCTTAGCCGCAAGATCGCTCACAACTAGCGTCAGTTGGTTGCGGACAGTGCCGAGATTCGACTCCGCAGATTCCTGCATCCTGACCATCAACCCGTTCATGAGCGCCGTCAGGCCCTCACTTTGCTCCCGCCCGATCCTCATCTGGTCGGACGTCGATCGTTCGGCCTTCTCGATGATGGTAGAAAATGCCGCCTGCATGGCTCCGAACTGAGCATTCATGTCAGACAGCATTTGCCGTGTGGCCTCAAGCGTGCCCTGCACGTTTCCGAATTCCTGACTGGCAGCTCCGGTTAGGGCACTGTGAAAGTCCGATCCCATTTTCGAAAGAGCTTCCACGAGCGATTTCTCCAGAGAGGTCAGCAAAGTACGAATCTCTCCGGTCACGGACTCCTGCTTTTGGGATTCCAAGTTGACAATGGCAGATTTCAAACCACCCAACGTTTCGCTCATTTGCTGCATGGTGGGCCGGAACTCACTCTCCATCTTCCGGGCGACCCCGGATGAAAATCCCTCTGCGAGTCCAGGGACGACCTCTGTATTGAAGGTCCCGATGAGACGGTCGACCACCTCACTGCTTATGTGACTTACTGAAACGGTCTGTTTAGCCGCGAATCGCTGAATGTCCAGAAGGACCCGTGACTGTGACAGGTATGGAATCGCCTGAGAGGCAGACGCAACCATTTGTTCATAACGATTTCGAAGGCCGCGTGCGGCCTTTTTCTCGTAGAGTGTGAACAAAATGCTCAAGACTAGCGCGACGATAGAGCTGAGGAACTTGCCCGAGAGCCCATTGATGAGAGTATCGATACCAGTGATCGGATCGACTGTATTCGCCTTGTCGTACGTAACTCCGGCCAGTGCTTTTAGAATTGCAATAAAGGTGAGAGTCAACCCGGCGCCAGTTAGCAATCCAGGGAAGGAGCTAAAGATGGCGGAATGAAAGTTATTGCTGATGACGATTTCGTAGGGAAGTATCGCCCTTGGTTGTTCCGTGAGAAACCAACCCTCCACGTCTTCCGGACTTGTGTATTGCTCGGTATGGGACTCTATTGCCTTCCACCACCCACGGGGCACCCTATCGAGTTTCTCGCATTTGCTCCGAATCTTTTCGAGCGTGGCAAGAGACAGTCCATTTCGCTTTTGGGCCGGAGGGGCTTCACCGAATTCTACGAGCAACTTCGTGAGTTTCCGTACCCGCGCTTTGACTCGCCACGTCTGCCAGAACAAGGCGATACCCATCGCAAAGGCCGCCGCGATTAAGATGGCGCAGCCGTAAAGGACGACGGGAGGAACAGCAAGCAAGAAATGACGCATAGGCTCTGCTAAGTAACCCTCAGAGCAAACTTAGGGCGATGAAGGGAGGAAGGCCAATTGTAGCAGACTTAGGGTCCTTCCTCCGCGCAATTGTCCGAGCCTTGTCGCCATTCGACTAATTCAATTCCAGCTGGAACTCAACAAAGTCTCTTAAGAATTCCATACGGAAGGCTACGCCATCTTTTCCCACTACGCCTCTTCCGGGTGGACCGCCGCTTAGCCGCGGCTCCGACGGGCGTTTCGGACTGCGCCGGTTTCGCGCCAAACTAACCCCAACTTCGTTTGGCACTCACCGCGCTTTCACTCACGCCCTGCCACCCTCCTTCGGCCTCCGTTCTGTCCCTTTCACCGTTCCACCTTGTTTCTTCCCGCTGCCGCTCAAGTGAAGAAAGAAACAAGCCGGAAACGGCAGAAAGGGAAAAAACATGAAATTAGAAGAAGTCAACACACGAACCAAAGAGGCCGTGGATTTTCTCGTTGCAGCATTGGAGTCCGGTCATAGTGAAGTCCTCACCGCATACCTCGGTGCAATGGCGAAGTTTCACACCTACAGCTTCGGCAACATCATGCTCATCGCACGCCAGAAGCCCGATGCTACCAACGTTGCCGGACTTCGGACATGGAACTCGCTTGGCCGCTTCGTTAAACGGGGAGAAAAAGGCATTTTCATTCTCGCCCCGATGGTCGGAAAACGTAGCACGAAAGATGTAGCGACCGACGAGCCGAGTGAAGACACAACAACGGAGGGTCAGCCGACGCTGTACGGATTCCGGGCCGTTTACGTTTTCGATGTCAGTCAGACCGAAGGCAAAGAACTCCCAACACTGACCGAAGTCAATGGCGAAGTGAGCGGATACCGCGAACGCCTGTTCAAGTTCGTGGAAGCGCAAAGCGTCGAGCTTAGCTTCTCCGAGCGAATTGCTCCCGCGAGGGGTCTTTCGCATGGCGGGAAGATCACGCTGCTTGCAGGGATGCAGCCAGCCGAGGAATTTTCCACGCTCGTGCATGAGATTGCTCACGAAATTTTGCATCGTGGCGACCGACGCACGCTGACCACCAAGCAAGTCCGCGAGACCGAGGCCGAAGCCGTGGCCTTTGTGGTCTGCCAATCTGTCGGGCTTCAGAGCGGAACTTCATCCCAGGACTACATCCAGCTTTGGCACGGAGACGCCAGTCTCCTGCGCGAGAGCTTGGAAGCTGTTCAACAAACCGCTGCCGTGATCCTCGGGGGCATTGCCCCCGAGCCAGCGGCACTCGCGGCAGCCGCATCACACGCCAACACCTGCACCGTTTGGGTTTTTAGGCCAGACGTGTCCGCTGAGTCCACCAACACCTAACCAAAGACACATGAGAGGAGAAAAGATCATGCCGAGTACGCAAAATGCAGTCAACAACCATGAATATCGCAGCGTTCCTCTCACCGCACTTGCGGAGTCCGCCACCAATCCCCGCAACCGCTTTGATGCGAAGAGCCTCGAAGAACTGGCGTCCAGCTTCAAGACGCAAGGGATTCTGGCCCCCCTTCTTGTACGCGAACTAGACGAAAGCAAGTACGAGGTTGTAGCCGGGGCACGTCGCCTGAGAGCGGCGAAACTGGCAGAACTCGAAAAACTTCCCGTCCGCGTAGTCAAGCTGACGGATGCGGAGGCAATCGAGGCTCAATGCGTGGAGAACCTGCAACGCGAGGACATTCACCCACTAGAGGAAGCTCTGGGTTTCAAGTCGCTCTTGGAACTCGGAGAGCCTGCCTACACCATCGCCATCATTGCCTCACGTGCTGGCAAGAGCGAGGCTTACGTCTACGGCCGTATTCGACTCGCCGACCTAATCCCGCCCGTGGCCGAGGCGTTCCTGAAAGACCAGATCACCATCGGCCATGCTTTGCTGATCGCCAAGCTTCCGGCTTCGCAACAGCAGGAGGCATTCTCGGCTTCCTTTCGGGGCTTGTGGACAAGCGAAGGCAACAGCCAAGTCCTGATTCCAGTGCGCGAGTTGGCAGCGTGGATTGAATCGAACATCTTGCTACAACTGGCGTCCGCGCCGTTTGACAAGCAGGATGAGACACTCGTTCCCGAAGCAGGTTCGTGCGTCAACTGTCCGAAGAGAACTGGTTTCAACAAACTACTCTTTCCGGACGTGCGTAAAGATTCATGCACGTCGCCCGACTGTTTCCGAGCCAAGATTGACGCTTCCGTGAAAAAGACTCTGGAAACCAAGCCGCAGCTAATCCAGATATCGGCGGCGTGGAATTCCCGCGAGGGCGCTCCCTTGGGACGGAACCACTATGTGGAGTTGGAGATCAAGAAAGCCAAGCCGAACGGCGCAACCAGCAAGCTCTCACCCGTTCAGAAACCCTGTGACAAGATGACCGAGGCCATCGTCATGGACGGCGGCAAGCGCGGACAGGTCATCAAGGTTTGTGCCGATCCCGCTTGCCGCATCCACCATCCCAACACGCCTTCTCCGCAGCAAGTCGAGCGCGAGCGGGCAGAGGAACGGAAGCGCATCCAAAAGGAGAAACTGGCCATTACGACTCGCCATCGTGTCTTAGCCACGATCCTCCAACGTGTGTCGGCTCCGCTAAAGAAAGCTGACTTGTTAACGGTCGGCCACTACCTGATTGGCCATCTCTCCTACAGCCAAGTTCCGGCTCTGGCGAAGCGGCACAAGGTAGAGGCGAAGAAAGACTCTCCATCCGCACACGAGCTTCTGGCCAAGCAAGTAGGCACCTACGACGAGGCCGAGCTTTGCAAGTTGCTTCTGGAAATCAGCCTGCTGGATTCGGCGTATCAACGTTCCACCGCCAGCCGTGACGACCTTCTCATGGACGCCGCCAAACGCTACCGAGTGGACGCTGAAAAATTCCAGAAAGCCGTGGCCAAGGAATTTGCGGCGAAACGAGACAAGAAAACAACCAAGGCGAAGACTCCCAAAACGGCAGCCTGACTCCATCCATTCTTGATTTCCGGCGGAGTGCTAGTTTGCACTCCGCTATTGTTTGTTGGGTTCCGCTTGCACACGCAATCTATGTCCAAGTGAGCTTAATGAAGGGGCAGGAGGTTGGAACGCCGACCCCAATTTTGGTCATGCTGGGATGGAATACAGCCCGTGGTATGACAAAGTCGGAGAAGAACATGCAGGCCGCAGCAATTCTACAACAAAGCCAATTTAGATGAGAGCGAAAGGTGAACAGATCGACTCGTCTGCAGGCAATCAACCACACGCTATACGTCTCGAATGAGTTGTGTTCCCTCTATTGACATTCCATCCAGTCTATACGCCGAAAACTTCGTTCGCTTCTGAGAGTTCAAACACAACAACTTCACGAGCATCAGTTTGTAGAGATGCAAATCGCATGTAGCAATTACAAATTGCCTGCCGGCTGTCGTCGCGAGAGCCCGCATGGTATCGATAAACGCATTGGAATTAAGGTCATCCATACTCTGAACAGGGTCATCCATGAAAACGCTGTTGATTCGGCACCAGCGCTGCTGAAATGCATTGGTAAGAAATATGCTAAGGGCCAAGACATTTGCCTGGGCCTCGCTGAAGTATTGGAGTGGTGCGAGCCCTCGTGAAGGGCGCTTCAGGTAGGGCGCGAGAAAGTCAGTAATATTGGCGGTTATTCGGACTTCTTCCTTCTGCTGGTCAACTGTAACCTTGAGGTCGCCAAATATTGGATGCGCACTGAACCGTTTGTAGAGATTGCTTATCGAGGGACCATAGTTTTCGAGTTGCCACCTCTCAGCATCATGGCGCGCGTTGGAGATTAGGTTACGGAGCTTCGACAGGTGATCCCGCCAGGCAGCATCCACCTGTCCGGACCGTTGGAATTGATCTCGCTGATCTTCTAGTTTTCCGATGTCCCTTGATAGACTATCGGCTTGACTTCGCGCCAACAGCCACGTACACAGTTGCCTCGCGTGAATAATGGCATTCGCAAGCGCTCTCAATCGCTCAAGAGTGTTCTCAATCTCTTGTCGATGTCGTGGGAGATTATTCAGTTCGTTCCCTTGAAGTATCTGAGCCCGCTTGGATTTGAGCTGTTCAATCTCCGACGAAATCACCGGAAGTCGCTGCCCATTCAGTGCCCTCTCTTTCTCAAGGGATGCCCTTTCTGCGTCAATAGCACGGATTGTCGCTTCGGAGGCTGCGCGCTCTTGTTCCGTCTGGGCCAAACTATCCGACTCACGCCTGACACGCTGTAATAGCTCCGTCTCGAAATTGGCCACCTGTGTTGTGTCCGGCAGAGACAAAACGACCAAAGCCTGGGTTCTGGTATTTAGCACCTTCGATATCTCTTCACGAATCCGTTTGATGCTGCCATCGAGCTCGGCCCTCCTCTTTGAAAACATGTTTAGCTGGGATTCCAGGCGCGACAGTTCACCCGATTGAACGGAAAACGCCTCCTCCTCACGGGCGAGTTGCTCGTTGTCTAGTTGTAGTTCTTTTTCGACCTCCTGCCGTCGAGTCTCGACTTCCACGTCCTCGACATCGCGATCACCGAATCCCGCCACTAGGCACAATTTTCGAACTTCAGCTCGATTCGCCTCAATCTCTGCCATTCGGACTCGACTAGCACGGACTCTCGCTGCGTAGCCCGCAATCCGTTCCCGGAGTTGATCTTGGGAATCGATAGCAAGCTTCAGCTGCCCACGCAGAAAGTCGAGCTCGTTCTCAAGTTTTATCAGTTCTTCAGGCTCGGTTTGTAGAGATTGTTGCACATGCTCTCGAAGCTCATCGATCGACTCATAAGCATGCCCGCAGAGTGGACAAGTATGATCACGCAGGTAGTCGCGAACACTTGACAACAAGCTTCGGTATCGCTGTAAGGTGCCACGCAGGGTCTCTAACTCCTTGGTGGCGCTGTTCAACTTCGCGAAGGTCTGGGCATAACTTTCGTCAGCAGTCGTGAGCTCGATGCGGCATTCGGCGAGATCGTTCTCAAGCTGCTGGAGTTGCTCGGTGAGAAGTTTTGCCTCTCCTCTCAGTCGGATCACATCAACTACACGAGATTGAATGGAATACAACAATTCGAGCTTGGACCGATTCGCTTCTATTCGGGTTGTTAACTGCTTCCTCAGTCCCGCCGATTGGGCAACGCTCGCCCCAATAGAGTCTTTTGCCTTCTGTGCGCCGCTCTCTTGTTCGACGCATTCGCCTAGTTCCTGTGAATACGTCGCAAGCGTCACCGTTAGCTCCGCCTCATATTTCAGGGTCTCTTTGACGGTTTGTAACGCCGATTGCGCCGCAGCGGTTTGCTTTAGCGCGGTGCGGTGACTCGCAATTTGGACGTCAAGGGCAGAACGCCGAGCCTGTTCCGCCTGTAGAGTTTGCCGGATATCGCTATGGCGAGAATCCTGGGCAAGAAGGTCTGCACGCACCTTGCGCAATTCCTCCTCCCGTTGCTCCAGGAGTACGGTGGAGTTTTCAATGAAAATGATGTCACTCAGGCGGTTCTCGGATGTTTTGACGGTTACGCGATGCCACTGTTCAGCTACGTCCAGCAGGGCCTTCACCTCGTCATACAGTAAGGGGCGACTGACCGAAAGAACAGAGATCTCTGAGTGGAAGGAGGTCAGTACCGTGCTGATCGACTGCAAGGCAGTCTCAAGTTCATTGTCCAACTGCCTTCCAGCGGGTGAATTGATCAACTGCAAGCGGAGGTTGTCCAAGTCAACTCGTTTAGCGGCCATTTCCTGCTCGATTGCAGACGTTGCACCTTCGTTTTCAGATGCGCCTTTGGCAAGCTCAGCTTCCACGTCGGCTACTTTTTTGAGAAACTTCGCGTAGTCGTGAGTGCCAAGCAAATACGATACCGAGGAATATCGATCACTGGGCCTTTTCGAAAAGAGGCGCCTGACGGTCGCTTGGGCGAGAAAGTTGCTACTTCTGATCAGGTCGCGCAGCGTGGAAACGTGTAAGTTACGCGCCTGATCTCCCAAGATCTCGATAAGTGCAGCCTTGTCGTCTCCAAATGTTTTTCCACCGTAACGTAAGGATTGCACTCCATCAAGATGGATGCTCCGAGAAATTGTGGCAGGTCCTTCATTGGTATCAAGTTCAAGATCGACTTCTGCGATGCCTTGGTCCGAGAACAAATTGATATATGGGGACCGATTGTCTCCTTCGTCGAAGCTGTTTTCGTCCAGATGCTGCACTTCGCCGAGCAGGGCCCATTCGAGTGCGTCGAAGATTGACGTCTTGCCCGTCCCGTTTCGACCGTGAATCAGCACGAAATCAGCCGACAAGTCGACTTCCATGAATCGGATACCACGAAAGTCCTTTATCCGTAATAGTCGCAGCCGATGTGGAATCTCTTCGGTTGCTGGCAGAGCCTTTGCATAGCTTTCCAACTTGGGAATAGGCAAAACCGAAGGCGGTTGTCGTCGTGCCAGGGTGTGGGCAGCATTCTCTGCCGAAATCCACTTCGACAGGGTCATCAACACCTCAGTATCGTACCCGGCTACTTCGAGTCCCTCTAGTACATTGAGCAACGTCCTGGAAGCAATTGTCGTGCCGGACGCCAAACTCAAGAAAGGCCATGTCTCAACCGCTGCCCGGTAGTTACCATCACTCACCAAGGAGACAAGTTTTCGACACACGAGAGTATCGCCAGAAACGCGGTCAATATTCTCCAATGACGCTGAGGAATTAGCCGCACGGACAATTAGGACCAAATACAAATCACGAGGGAGTGACTCCGTACGGCTTCGATAGTCTGCTATCCTGTCCTGCCAATATGTCCAAACATCAAGCATCGACTCAAAGTCTGGGATCACCCTCACGAACGCTTGAAAGCAGGGGCTACGGAGGAGTGCATCACATCCTTCCAGTTGTGATGGAACGACTCCAAGGTAGTCGCTGAAACCCATATCCGCGATTGTGCGGACCAAGATCGGTTGCTCAGATGGCTTTGCCAAGACACTCCTTCACGAACTGACCAGCCTCCGCCTTGGTTTCTCGATCTAGGGCGTCTCTTAAAATTGACGCAAAGTGCTTGAACACTTTCGTCTGATCATTTGTGATCGCCTCAGTCGGGTTGGACAGTTCGCCACTGATTCCGGAAAGAATCTGTTCATCGTTAGCTGACAAGTCAGCGATGTCTACTTCCACCTCTTCGGCAATTGTTGACCTCAACAGCTGGCTCGATACGCGGGTCATTATGATCAATGTCGACTTGCCGACAGAATGCCGCCAAGAATGAGTCTTCAACCATTCAAGATACTTAGCGAGCAAATAGTTGTGAGTGCGTCGATTGTCGCCGTCTAGAACCACGAGCAGCAGTCGACCTAGATTAGCTGTCGCCACGTCGGAATCGCCTCTTGCATCCACTACCCCGACCAACTGCAACAAAGAGCAAACCGCTGCCAACTCGGTGATCGCTTGCCCGTGCGTGTCATCTCGCCAATTGGCGACGGGACGTTGCCACGAATCGGGATTGACGTCGGGTCGACAGCAGTAGCCTCCAAATCCTAAAAGCAACAGGTCCAGAATCTGACCGATGCGCTCCGCTCCTGCGTCGGCAGCTTCCAAAAGGTTAAGGCGGACGGTAGAGTACTCCTGTGCAATATCGATCGTAGACCGAAATCGATAATCCAAATCAGCAAGATCGTCTGTGATCCAATCTGTGAATACCTTGCAGATACCCGGCACCGTTGTCCAAGCGCCGGAAGCACCACTATCGATTTGTCGCACCCGCGCTTCAATAAGCGGCACTCGCGTGCTACCGGGTTCATGCAACACTCGCCACGGAAGTACAAACCCGAAACGATGAATACAGGCCCCGTCTTCCCGGAGTCGGGCCCGCACCAATGTTGCGCTCATCGTTTCCATTGCGTATGTGCCGGGAACCCGAGCCAACGGGCCCTCGATTTGTACTGACTGCCAGTGGCCAGTTCTATAGAACAAGGACGACCGACCAAATCCACTTTCTGAACGACCGTGTCGGGTAGATGCAGCATTGACGAAAGCAACAGCACTATCAGCGGTGTTGATTGTCATTCCTCCGCGAGTGAGAAATGATTCGGCGAAGTTGATGAAGTCCTTATGTTCAGGTGAATCATTGAACTGAGGAACGAAGAGCATGCTCAATGGGAAGCTCGACGTGGGTCCACTCTTCGGAATCGCCTCGATGATTTGAGCGAACATTGGTTTATCGCCCTCCATCGCAATGCAGTCGAAACATATGAGAACGGCAAATGTCAATGCATTAGGCCCCCGTGAAACAAACACCAATATGTCGCTTCCTCTATACATGAGCTGAGTACTGGCCTCAGGTGGACTTGGGCGAAGCTTCGGTTGTACAAAGCGCGTTAGGCCGTTTGGTGTCTTGATCCAAATCAAGCAACAGTTGACATATAGACTTGCGTCGGGGCGTTTTTGTTTCATCTGCTCGGGGTTGGCTGACGAAGTTAACAGACCGACGTATTGCTCTGCAGAGAGCCATTCCACTCCTGCGATGACAACGGTATTGGCTGGACAGAGTTCCGACGAAAGGATTGTTTCAACGACGTTAATGGACTCGAACGTCAGAGCGAATTCCGGGAGCACAACAAACTGCACCCGGGGCAAGCCACTTAGCGGCTCAAATGCTGCTCGTATGGACGCTTCCGCGACAGAGACGGCCAGCGCCCGACTCTGGTCGACCACTCGAAACGGCGCATTCGTTGTCATGCACATATGAGGGTGAACGAAAGCCATGCCAATGGCTTCGGCGTCCTCAATATCGAGTTCGACAGAAACTGGAGTGATTGTAATAGCCATGGCTCAGATCGACTTTCAGACGGTCTGGTCGGTGTGTTTCGCCAGCATTTCGCGAATCTCGGAAGGAAGCACAAGGTTATCAGATAACGAACGCCGCCGGCGGCGCATGGCCGGAATTCTCCTGTTTCGTCGAAGAAAACCTTAATCATCTTGTGAATCATACAAGGAGAAATGACCCGCAACAGATCGCTGCTCGTCCGCACGGAGGAACAAGCACACCGAACATCAGTAGGAGACCCAGATCTGGTTTTCAATCGTTCCCCTCCGACGCAAAGAGCCGCCCGGAGCTATGCTGCGCTACGACGGGCGGCTCACTACCCCCTCAGCTTGCCCCATATTGTAAGGCTTTCATGGCCTTCTCAGGTGTACACGGCCATGATGCGCCACTTATCCGAAATTCCGGCCAACAGTCTGAACCGCTCGTGGTTTGACCGCACTGCCAATTGTCAATTGACTCCGCGAGGTCACTTTCCCCAAAACGCTTGCCCGAGGCGCAGTTTCGGGCAAACTGCCTTTTGTTTTTCATTGTCTGAATGAGAGACTATTTGGAAGGTTTTGGGTTCTAATCCGCATCGCCACTGTTTGCGCCGCCTCGTGGCTACGACTTTGTAGATTCCTTATTTGCGTGGTTTCTCCGTGGGCAGACGTGTCCCAGGATGGGCGGGCTTTGTGGCCGCTCCGGTCGTGGTGTTCCTGACAATCTGCTCTTACTACGCCTACACTCGCCACTACCAAACGGTTTCAGGCAATGCGGCTGGTTCGCCCGTTGATTCCGCGGTCCTCCAACAGTCCACCGATCCCCAGGCACTACTTGGCATCGCTGATCACTTCTACTGGTTAAATAACGGGCCCGCAGCGGCGCCGCTCTATGCCAGAGCCGAGAAACTATTCTCGGAGCGCGGCGACGCGCGAAGCGAACTTCACGCCAAGGTGGGCCGCCTCAGATCAGAGGCCGAAACGATGTCGTTTGTAGACCTCTCTCGGTTCTTGAACGAACAACTCCAAAATCCCATCGTGCAGGATGACAAGAGACTGCGTCTTTGGTGCCTGATCGCCAAGGGATACACAGACATCGAGATCGATTATCGAGCGACCAAGCGAGATTGGTTGGAGGCTCAGGAGATTGCAAATGTGTTGGGCGAAAAGCAGTGGGCAAATCGGGCTTCCGGCGAATTGGGGCTGATTGCCTTCCTTGAGGGAAGTCCCGGACGAGCCGCGCGGTTGCTAGGCAGCGCCTTGCTCTCCACGATGGCCAACGGCGACACAGGCGGTCAGATCAGGTTCCTAGAATTGATAGGCAGAGGCTTCGAAGAGGTGAATCGTCATGGTGAGGCACTGAGATTCTTTAAAAGAGCAATCAAGCTTGCAGATGCGGAAAAAGACTCGGGTCTCCCGTACATGGCATACGAGGGGAAGGCACGCGCTCTGGTCGCCATCGGAAAACCGGAAGAGGCAAAGGCGGTGCTTGACGATGCACTCGGTAAGGCTCGATCACAACAGAAGCGAGGTCATGAGGCGGAGCTGTTCATCTTGCTTGGAAGGTTGGCTTCGCAAACAGGGGACAGGAAACAGGCCATCGCCGATTTGGAAAGTGCCGCGCAATTCTCAAAGCGAGTGCAATTTTTCCGAATGGAGGCCGACGCCATGTTCGAGTTAGCGACGCTTTACCGCGATGCGGGCGATCTCCCCACGGCGGAGGAGCGTGCTACAGATGGCCTAGACGCAAGTCAACGCGTTGGCGATCGTTACTATGTGCCTCGCAACCTGACCATCCTTGCCGACCTGAAGGCGCGCCGCGGTCGCGTTAGTGAAGCCAACGCCCTTTACGAACAGGCAGAAGACGTGATTGAAAGCATGTTGATCAGCGTGGATGAGCCGTATTGGAACAGTTCGGTTGCTGCTTCGATGAGTCAAACCTACTTGCAGCATTTTGAACTGGTCACCAAGAGCGGCGACGTGCCCGGCGCTTTCAACGTTTTGGAACGGGTACGTGGACGGACGCTGGCTTGGGCCCTCGAAGACAGGAAGGCATTTCCGACAGCCGAATCTGGGCAGACAGCATCGCTGGAAACAGACCTTGCTGGTCTTCAACTGCAACTGATGCAGACCAACAGCGCAGAAAAGCGCGAGCAGCTGATGGATCAATTGGTCGAATATGAGCGGCGGCTTGGGCTGGCCTGGACAAAGGGCGATGCTCCCGGCCATGGCTTGCCGGTGCAACCTGCGTCACTGTCGAAGGTTCAAGAAGTCCTGAAACCAGACGAAGTGCTTCTGGAGTACGTTCTGGATGACCCGACTTCCTTCTGCGTCGTCGTTTCTCAAAAAGGGGCGTACGTCCGAGTGCTCCCGGCAGGACGCAAGGAGATCGAGAATTTAAGCCAGCAATTTGTCGGCGAAATTCGCACCAAGGGCACCGGCGCTGAGCTTTCAAAGCGACTCTACGCGATGCTCGTGAAACCCGTCCCCGAAACAGCCACAGCGACACGCTTCATCATCGCACCGGATGCCGTATTGAACCTGCTTCCGTTTGAGGCGCTTCGCGATGCTCAGGGCGAGTACCTCTTGAAGTCGCGCGTCATAAGCTACGTGCCTTCCGGCACGATTTTGAACACGCTTCGCCACGCGGAGAAGCCAAAACCAGCTCCCAAACCCCTTCTCGCAGTCGGTGATGTCGAGTACGAGAACCAAGGCGGTGCGGGACGGAGAATCCCGCGTCCGGCCTCTATTCGTGGCCGGATAGAGCGCGGGATTGCGGACCTCTCAGGGATAGGCCTTCACGACCTTCCAGAGACGAGAGCAGAGGTCGAGGAAATCGGTAAAATTGTTGGATCGGACGCTGTAATGTTGCTTGGCAAGGATGCCACGGAGGCTGGATTTAAGAAGCAACCACTTGATCAATTTCGCATCTTGCATCTGGCGGTTCATGGATTCGCGGACACGCAGTACCCAGAACGATCAGCGCTGGTGCTGGGTACCGACCCACAATCGGGTGATGACGGTTTGCTGCAAGTGCGGGAGATCATAAGACTGCGATTGAACGCCGAACTCACAACCCTCTCTGCTTGTGACAGTGGGGTTGGCAAACTGCAGGGGCAAGAGGGCGTCAGCAACCTGGTGGAAGCATTTCTGGTGGCTGGCTCAAAATCGGTTGTGGCAAGCCTGTGGAGCGCAGACGACACATTCGCCAGTGCGTTGATGGAACAATTCTACCGGCGCTTGGCTCAGGGCGAAGATACAAGTTCTGCTCTGCGAAACGCGAAGCTTGACCTGCTCGCAAAATATGGCGACCAGGTGAGTCCATTCTATTGGGCGGCATTCATCGCTGTTGGCGAGACCTCGACACCGATTGGTATACAGCAACAATGAATCTGACTCTCGACGAACGCACGAAAATTTTCGACAAAGTCTGCCGGCTGGTTGAGACGAAGCATTTCGATCCCGGAATGAACGGCGTGGACTGGAATGCTTTGGCTCGCGACCGCAGGGATCAAATCTTGGCATGTGCCGACCCAGAGGTCTTCGAGAAGGAGGTTCACAAATTAGTAGCGGAACTGAAGACCAGTCACACTGGCTTTCGGCATGCGGGGATGCGGAATATTCCATCTCGCCACGCAATCAACGCGACTCTGCAGCGCATCGGCATAAACGGAAGTGAGCGCTGGATGTTTCAAGACGTGCATCAAGGGGGTCCAGCCTTCGCAGCCGGCATACGGCCGGGCGATCTGTTGCTCGAATGCGGGGGACAAGAAGTTCGGCCCCCAAATGACCTGACGTTCTCTGTTGGCGAATCCGCGACTCTTCTTATTGAAAAGATCCACGGCGAAGTGCAGAAGGTCAATGTTCAATTGCCGATGCCCAAGTCCCAGAAGCATCCGGTCACGGCGCCGCAGGCGGTCACTACTGAAAAACTCAGCGATGAAATTGGATTGCTAAGAGTCGCAATGTTTCCGGGCGCCATCGGAATCGACGTAGCGAAGGACATCGACCGCGGCGTCGCCGCACTCGACGGATGCAATCGGCTTATAGTCGATCTTCGCGGCAATACTGGCGGCGGGATCGGCGGGCTACGCCTGATGAGCTATTTTACACCCGGAAAACTTGAAGTTGGCTACAGTCTCACGCGGAAACGTCGCGAGCGCGGTTATCGTCGTGAGGAACTGACCCGATTCGGACGGATTCCGTCACACAAGGCGACTCTCATATGGTTGGCAGCTCGATATGCCTTTGTTGAAAAGTCTATCCTCGTCGTCACCGAAGGACTCGGCCAGCGACGATTCCAGGGTCGAGTCGTGCTGTTGGTAAACGAGCATACCGCGAGCGCCGGCGAGATGGTTTCGGCATTTGCCGAGGAGAACAACCTGGCGACCATTGTTGGAACGAAGACGCCCGGCCGTCTGCTGAGTGGGAGCGCCTACAAAGTTGGACATGGGTACATTCTTGGTTTACCGGTTGCCGCCTATCTGACGTGGCAAGGACGGATGCTGGAGAACAATGGCATTGCACCGAAGTTTTCTATTGAACTCTCGCGAGAAGCATTGAAGCAAGGAAGAGACACCCAACTCGAAACCGCAATCGACGTGGCGAACGCTCTGTGATCGCGGAATGGCACTGCCGCTGTCACAAATCTCGCTTACCTTCTAGGCACTTTGCATCGATCCGCCGTTTGCCAAATTGATTCGGGGTAGCTGGTCTCGCCAGGCGGCTCGAGGAAATGAAATGAACCCCGAGGAATTGAATAAAAAAAGTTCGCCTCTGCTGTCGATTTTTTCGCGCACGGCGACTATGGCGGAAACCGGGGACAGACGGAACGAACAGTTCACAGCAGTTCAGTGCGGCATTCCGCGAGGCCTTTTTACCGCGCCCCGTGACGAAGATTGGGCGAATATAATACGAAGGTGGAAGCTTGCAGGGCGCGCGGGATGTGTCACTGCCTGCCTCCTAAGCGAAGTGCTAAGATTTGCGGTTGGTTATAACGGCTATGCCTACTCTGTTTGACGAAACCAAGTTCAGCGTATTTGCGGGCGGCAAAGACCTGCCCTCTTTGCTGAATCGTCTTGACAGGGTATTCCTAGAAGGCAAGCAGCAAGTCCAAGTCTGTGTCATTGCATCGAAGCGGCCCATCCTCCAGGTGCTCCGCGACATGGAAAGCCTTGCCTCCGAACGAATCACGCTCAAGGAAATATCAGACGAAATTCCCAGCAACAATCTCGGCAATGTTGCCGCTTTCTCTCTCAAGCGCCGGTACGGAGTGAAAGAAAGAAAATCCGTGAGTGGGGACTTCTTGGTGCTTCCCGATGTGCGCGGCAACATGAACCTCCTAATCTTCATTGAACCGTTGGCGTTTTGGCATGAGGGGTTGTCCCCGCTGCTTGATGCGGCTTACCCGAGACTTGTCCGACCCTTTTTTACGCAAACGGAGATGCACCAATTTGTCCGAAACACACAGGCCGCTTTACCAACTCACCGCGTTCAAGTCCTCAGAACTAGCTCGCGTGAGCGGCTGAAGGCGGGGGATGCCAGAAAAAAGTACGCATCACAAGTTAAGTGGACTGATAGTGACGCGGACACCGTTTTTAGAGAGGCTGCAGCCAACAATGAGTGGTTTCGGAGTATTTTTTTTGAGCTGGTTTTTCTGAAAGAAGGCAGACTTTCTTCCGATGATACGTTCGGAACAATCTCAAAATACGGGTATCTCGGTTGCACCCGGAGATTCAGTCTTTTTTACCACAGCGTAATTGAGCCAATGATGGACTACGGAGAGGCCAGGCTTACCTTCCTCCAAGGTCGGACCCGGACGGAGACAACTAACTTCCTCCCAAAGCCGGTGAAGATCGAATATCCCACAGATGTTTTTTCCAACGTTCAGCAAATTGGGAAGCTGTTAGAGGCACTGAAGCGATTCAAACATGGTAGCTGCTCCGTGCTCCACGGAAACCCGTACCTACATGTTTCGATGCTGGATAATTACGACTATTCGGCAGCGGACGTGTGGGTGCTGAACAAAAATGAAGTGCTAATCGTTCCACAGATTCGCACGTCGGAGGCCGCGTTAAAGCGCATCATCAGTCACATCTTTGAGAATTTCCGGGAGGGCAAACTTGGCGAGTCCCGCGCCTAAGCCAAAATACAACCACACGCGCACAAGAGAAGATTGCGACAACTACTACAACACAGTTTTGGCCGCTCTCGCGCTCATTAACGTCGTTCGGTGGGACGAACCGGGCCGCAAACTTGACCCGGATTCTAGATTCGGCATTGGCCGCCGGATGACCACCTCAGACAAGAATCCGGTTTCGGCGTCTACTGATATCACGCCGGATATCGTGCTCCAGCGAAGAGGAAACGGAGTGCTTGGTGAAATTACAAATAGCCTTACGGAGAAAGATGAATTCTGGACCGAAAAGTTAAAGCAGGTGCGAAAGTATGATGACGCGCTCCGGGGCTGGTGGACGAAGGATGAGAACCTACCGTCGCATGATATCGCGTTCATAGTGCAACAGAGCCGCGCCGTGCGAGTGGCTGACATTTTGGCCAAGGAAAAGCGTGCCAGGAAGGGTGAGATAAAGTTCAAACGCCCGGCAGCGGTTATAGGCTTCAACCGCCATTCAGGTGCCACGAAAGAGTACGTGGACCTGATGAAATTCTTTGGTGACCTGTCTGATAGGGACCTTTCCGAGAGGTTGCGTCACGGGATACCAATACCCCAAGACATCCTGCTTGAAGTCTACGGAGATAGGAAGTTTGTGGATTTTGAGCCGCCGATGGCCTACGTCCTTCAATTGATGTGGGACACCGTTTTCCCTTCATACCTCAGTGAGTTTCCAGTTGACGCCGCCAACAAAGGACGCACGCTGCTAACCGTCAAGGTTGATCGAATTGCGGAGGACATGCAGAACAATTTCGGCTTCAAGGTGGAAGATGCTCGCGGAACAGAGGTGCCCGCACGGGCGTGGATAAAGAAGGCCTTGGAGCACCTCGTAATTTTTGGAATGGCGGCGCGGGTTGATGATAAGACGTACCAGGTTCAGTACAGAAGCCTGAGAGGTGACCACCTGGAATACTTTGGCGGGTTGATCTTCAAGAACAAGGGCAAACTGGACCTCTTGGCTGCCCCGCTTCAGCCTATGCTGCCGGGACTTGGTGCGCCTACCGCAGCTCCGGCGCTTGCCGCCCCATCTGTCCCCGTAGACGATGCGACAAAAGAGCCAACCGCATGACACAATCTGCAATTGTTGGCTGATGAGATAACCGTGTCGGCTCCTAGCACAAATTAGCACAAAGAAGGACCCGCCCATGCCCGTCATTCAGCCGCCGCCCGTCAGCAAGGAACTGCAGGATGAAATACACAAAGCTGAGAAGATGCATGACTTCATCTCGGGCACCGTGCCGGATAAATTCGTTGGTGACACGGACCAAAAACTTCTCGTCGCCGCAATCTACTCACTCACGTCTGAACACCATGCCGCAATTCTCTTCCTGCTCAAAGCCGCTCGCTATGACGGGAGTGCCCTTGCTCTTGTCCGGCCACTGATCGACGGCGCGTATCGCGCTCACTGGATTTATTCCTGTGCGAAGCCGGACATTGTTGCCCGCATCAAGAATGGTGAGAACGTCTATCCAGGTCTGATTAACATGGCGGACGAAATTGAAAAGAAGGTTAATGCAGACGGCTTGTTTGCAACTATCAAACCCTACATCAACGCACTTCACGGCTACACGCACGGAGGATTGGAGCAACTAGGCCGTAGATTCAATGCAACGGGGACAGCCGTTCAACCAAATTACAGTGATGGTGAGAAGCTGGAGGTTGTGAGAGCAACAACGGCGCACTTGACCGCATTGGCAATCGCGTGGTGTCAGATTGTTTCAACGGACCCACCCGATAAAGAGCCGCTGTCCAAGAAAATCAGTGACCACTATGTTGCGGAGTACCAGCTTCCGCCGAAAGCCTAAATCTTCTACCATCAAAAGACGTTGAGCACTGACAAGATCATTACTGAAAAAGAGTTTCAAGCCTTCGCGCAAGAGCGGTTGGCCCCTGCAATTGCGGACCCCACCCTATTCCGTGACCGCCTCAAAGAAGTCTTAGACTTCGCCGTTGTGAATGAGGCCCGCATGGACGCCGGCGCAAATGCGTACTATGACCGGCTGCTTGATGGCGTTGCTCTAACGTTTGAGCAAGGCCTAGCCGGAGTAGCTGACAGCCCGGACAAAAGAAAAATGCTCCGGCTTATCGCGCTGACCCGGCGCAAGCATCACCGGGCCGAGAATTTCCTAAAAGGTCTGGGCAGACCATTGACTAAGACCTTCCCTGTGGTGGAAGCGGCGAAACCTTTGTTTCTGGATGCGCTGCAGTCTGTTCTAGACCTGCTCTTTGACGCCACGCGAGAACACCAACACGGCGCGGGTCAATTCGCCTCACTGAGCATGTTGTATTGGACCGTTGATGAATTGAACGTGGCTTTCTATCTTGCGGAGCGGATGTACACCACTCAAACTTACAGCCACCTCCGCACCGTGCATGACCTGTTAGATAGGGCAGAGCTATTTTTCCAGTTCCCGGCGATGGCGGACGTTTGGGGTGGAGCTGACAAAAAGAAAATTCTGAAAGAGCTGTCACCCTCTGCCGTGCGCGTGAAACTCGGCAAACCAAAATTCGATGCACTCTATGATTTTTTCACTGAGCGTGGGATGCATGGGACCTTTGGAGCAGTGCAGATGCGGACCAAGCAGACAGGGAAAAGACCGGGTGTAACCTCCATCGCAATGCGGATGGGAGGCGTGGCGTGGGATGAAGAGGTGGACATTGCTGTCTCTTCCTGCATTTTGACAACTGTTCTAACGCTTATCACAGTGGCGAAAGTGTACGAGTCCCGATTGCATCAGGCGGAGGTGTTGGCCACGCTCCAGGCTAAGAGCCAAACCGCCATTGAGTTTTTGAAAAATCACCTTGTCAGGCCGCTCCAGGCGTCCGGAAAGGATGTCTCCGGCGTGATTGAGGCATTAAACGCGATTGCCCAATCGCTCAGCGCACAAGAATTTGGGCCCTAGACGGCCAGACGGCCCATACCCGATCGCCATCGAAAGTGGCGAACAAAAGGCGAATATGCTACGCTTTTGCACGTGGTTCTTCGAACGTGCACAGTTGCGGTAAAGGATATCCGAGACGTTGAGCACTCAATAGAGGTCACCGCGGAGACACTCTATGAGGCGATCGCCACCGCTCTTGCGGCCTTGCAGCAGGACAACTGGGTAGGAGAGATCGGCCAGGGATTCACCACGGTAACTGTCGTTGTCCAGCAGCCGCCCGTGAAGCACGAAGTCAAAATGAAAGATTTTGTCTCATGGCTCGAACGCCAAGGTCGTTCTCCCGCAGAAGTCATCCTGAAGCAAAAGCTGGAGAAAATATTGGGCAAGATTAACCGTGCGAGGACGTGACCGAAAAGGCTAAGGAAACAAATCAGCAGGAAGAGATCTCCGATATCTCACTGACTCGGAGTTTGGGCCGCTTTGTGGGAGTGCTTAGGTTGTTGCCCCGCTTGCGCAGGAGTAGCTTTCATCGCTGAAGGCTGCGTGATGGTCGCACCTGGCGCGAAGGGGTCTTTTCCTTCAAGTACCGACGACGCAACGAAGCCAAAGAATATCATCGCGCTCAGCAATCCCCACACGAGAACGACTGGCTTCCACGGAACCAGAATGTACATGGCAGACCTCCGGGGACGAAGAGGGGCTTACGATTACCTCTATTATACGGCGAAGAACGGCAACTTATTTCGTGAAAATCTTGTTGGTTCGTGATTGTCGGACGGGTTGCCTATTTGAGATTCTGAGCAAAGTCGCTGGGCCTGAACTGATCTGCGCACCTTAAGTCCCCGTGCCTGGCCAGACGCCGGTTCAAATCGTACTCCACCCAGGAACGCTCGTTGTCAGTGAAGGTTCCCGCAATTCGTAGAATACAAAAACCTCGTTTGACGGAAAGAACACAGACAGTGCCGAGACGGTCGTAGACTCAGCTTCTTCTCGTACAACTGGCTTAGCTTCCCGTGGTTCCTCGTACACAAAGGAACAACCGCCAATGGAGAGCGATAAAGTGCCGCCGGGCGTCTCAAACACAACCGTTCCAGCTTTTTTCCCCTTGGCAGCAGGATTAACTGAAACCTTCGACACTTTGCCCTGTAGGCCTATGGCCCAATCGATGCCTTGCTCAAGGATACCCCGACGTGATTGCTGGAAAGGGCTTTCACAGACTACGAGGATATGAGCGAAATCGTCCTTCCACTTGCTCAGTATGGTGACGGCGTCCTCTAGAGACAAGACCATGTTTTTCTCTCCCGCTTCGTCTTGAACGATGCTCGAATCGAGACAAATCTCAGACGTGGAGTGCGCCTTTGAGCCTCTTCGCCTATACCGATCTGAATTCGGTCTGCTACAATTCAATCACAGAGCAGGGACAGATGTGCTGGATCGCGGCTGCACGAGGGCGGTATGGAAGCAAGTTTGACGTGCTGTCCATGCTGTCCATTTCTCCCGGAATTTAGATAGATCCGGTGGAAACAGTTGAAACCGGCGAAACGGTTAACAGCAAGTATAGACAGCAAACATGCGGGTTTGGCCGTAACCGTATGAAAAGCAAGTGGGGACGTAGTTCAGTTGGTTAGAACGCTCCTTTGTCACCGTCACAATGATGTAAGTGATTTACAAATCAGCAACTTAGTACAACCAACATCTGTTCGCCCTGTCACGGTGTCTGCCATTTCCCTGCATTTCCGAAGCCTTGTTGTCCGTTTTCTTGAAGTTCTTGACGTCTTCCTCCTCCGAGATCGAAGTGCGTCACGTATGGCGAACAGTTTTCGTCAAAAACTGATCGCCGAACTTTTCGATGAGGAGAGCTAATGGGAATGCCGGAACTCGAAATTTATTCCATGATTGGCGCGGAAGGTTTCGGAAGGTTAGTCGCCGCCTTTTATCGACAAGTCCCTCAAGACGACCTTCTAGGGCCAATCTACCCGGCAAATGATCTTCCAGGGGCCGAGCAGCGCCTCCGAGATTTCCTGATCGGTAGGTTCGGGGGACCTCAGACTTACATTGAACAAAGAGGCCATCCCCGCCTCCGGGCGCGGCATTCGCCGTTTGCTATCAATCAGACTATCCGCGACCGCTGGATGCGGCTGATGGAAAATGCGTTGGGGGAAGCTTCGCTGCCAAGCAAAGCCGAAGAAGTCCTTCGGAAATTCTTCAATGAGATGTCTACCTTCATGATCAATCAGTCAGAGCCTGATTGT
>Ga0210402_10000284_pt1 | contig 57902 bp, 43 predicted proteins | sample IncBWC7MmetaG_FD_161055 | JGI IMG/M metagenome (GOLD analysis project Ga0210402, IMG submission 161055) | Forest soil microbial communities from Barre Woods Harvard Forest LTER site, Petersham, Massachusetts, United States - Inc-BW-C-7-M | ecosystem: Environmental > Terrestrial > Soil >... | reverse complement strand
ACGTTTTGGTGATTTTCGAGTGATCCATACACGACATACTCGCTGGAATAAAACAAGAGTTTGGAAACGAATTTTTGAGCATCTTGCGGAGGATACAGATAATAGACTTCTTTCGAAACTCAGAAATGTAGTCAAGTTCGCCGCGAACTTGACTAAATTTCTGAGTTTCGCAAGAGGTCTAATTTATAGAGCTGCCCTAAACCCCTTGCAAAGAAACAGTTGCCTCCACCCGCCGGTAGTACCACATAACCCAAACAATAAATACACCTGCTATTTTAGCCAAGGATAAGATGACGACGCCTAAGCAATTGAACTGATGCACAATCGCTAAGAATACGGCACTATCCACTGGCGAACTAAGACTGGCCGACCACAGTATACGCTGTGATAAAGGACGCCGAGTAAAGGTATAAATCCCCCAATCAAGAAATTCAGCCACAAGAAATGCGCTCATGCTGGCAATTGCCATTACCTGGCTCGCCAAACCAAAACTCAAGACGCAACCAATAAACATGGCAAATATAACTTTGTGGTGTAGTTCTCGTTGAGCAAAATCTCGCAATACATAAACAACCCCCACTACCCAGTCCATGGGGGATACTTCGCAGCCAAACAGATTCGTCAACGGAACATAGGTAAACAAAGTATTAAGTAGAACAATTAAAACGATGTACATTACACTGAATTTATAATTCAACGGTAATTTTATTATATTTTTTAACATTGTTTTTACAGCTAATTTTAATTATCGTATAGTAAACTTGCAGAAAATCCTTGTTCTTCCATAATTTTTCGCAAGGCTTTCAATCCCTCTACCTGGATCTGGCGAACTCGCTCCCGCGTTAAGCCAATAACCTCACCGACCTCTTCTAAGGTCATGCGGTCACACCCTAATAAGCCATAACGCCGAGCAATCACTTCACGCTGGTTAGTAGTTAAGGTTTTTAACCAGTTTTCTAACCTTTTACGTAAATTTTCATCCTCTAGTATGTGCTCTGGATCATTTTCACGATTATCGGATAAAGTCTCTAGTAAGGGCTTATCTGCTTCACTGCTCGCCGGCGCATCAACAGAAGTAATGTGCTCATTTAAACCTAGCATTCTTTCAACTTCTTCGAAAGGTCTGTCTAACCATTTTGCGATTTCGTCGGCAGTAGGTTTATGATCGAGCTTTTGCGCCAACTCTCTGGCGGCCTGTAAATAAACGTTTAATTCTTTCACAACATGAATAGGCAATCGAACGGTTCGAGCTTGATTCATAATCGCACGCTCGATAGATTGCCGAACCCACCAAACAGCATACGTAGAAAAACGAAATCCTCTTTCTGGATCAAATTTTTCTACAGCGTGCATTAAACCCAAATTACCCTCCTCTATCAAATCCAAAAACTGCAGACCTCGATTATTATAATGTCTTGCAACTTTTACAACCAAACGCAAATTACTTTCAATCATTCGTTTACGAGCATCTTGATCACCTTTTGCAATTAAGCGCGCATAATAAACTTCTTCTTCTGCCGTTAATAAGGGAGAAAATCCTATTTCATTTAGGTATAACTGCGTTGCACCTAATGTTTCATCTCTCCTTGCATACTTATGAGCGACGGGCGTCTCAACTTCTGGTTCAATGATAGCCTCTCTGTTGACTAAAAATTCTTCTGGTTTATTTTCAAACACTGCTGCTGTAGGCTTACTTTTTTTCTTGATTACCCCTCTAACTGTCTTACTCCTTCTTGCATTACGCATAGTTAATTCTCCCTATTAACATAAGATAGAGTTAGCGCTAAATCCGGTTTGTTATTCAGTTATGAGAAGATCGAGCGCGATGGACGCGCCCCACCAGTAGCTCCACGATAAAGGGTAATAAGGCAACATGCAAGGTTCCTGCTATAATCGCAAATAGCTCACGCCTACCCTTTACAGCAGCTCTAGAAATTACTCTTTCATTTTATTTACTACTGATAGGCGCAATCCAATCCACCAATTGATCGGATACGGCATAGTGCGTCAAATCTAATTGTAAAGGAGTAATACTTACTTGTTGTTGACTTATTGCGTAAAAATCAGTCCCCTCTCCCGCATCCGCTTCTTTACCTGATGCGCCTATCCAATAAATTGTGTGACCGCGAGGATCTTTACTCGACGTCATGCCGTCCGCCTTATGACGAGTTCCTAAACGAGTCGCTGTAAATCCCTTTAAATCCGCAAAAGCAACATCCGGGATATTAACGTTCAGAATAGTTTTATCAGCAATTGGTTTTTCATACAAAAGTTGCACAAGCTGCTTAGCAACCTCGGCAGCCGTAGAGTAGTAGAGAGGATCACCACCCGCTATTGAAAAAGCAATCGATGGAATACCTAAAAATCGACCTTCCATCGCCGCCGCCACAGTCCCCGAATAAAAAACATCCTCTCCCAAATTAGAACCCGCATTGATGCCTGATACAACTAAATCAGGCATCTCATCTTTTTTCAATAATCCTGTTAACGCTAAATGCACACAATCAGTAGGTGTTCCTTGAACGCTAATTACCTTTTTTTCCAAATACCTCAGTCGCAAAGGATGTTGTAAAGTTAACGAATTACTAGCTCCACTACGATCGCGGTCCGGCGCCACTACGATAATTTCCGCAATCTGCGTGAGGGCTTTTGCTAAAACGGCGATACCCGGTGCATGCACACCGTCGTCATTACTAATTAATATTTTCATTTAAACTACTCTGGAAACTAACAGCGAACTTGCAGAAAATTTGGCAAGAATGGGCAAGACTATTAAAATTACGCCGAATATCAACAAGGTGATCGGCCGGCTAATCAATACTTGGCCTGGATTCTCTCTATGATTTTTATATTGGATGAGGGCACCAAATAATAAAGCAATACCTACGACTAAACTAATGTTGTATAGCCCCGAGGTTAATACGGACAACGGTAGCAAAAGCTCATCAGACAATTCGCCAAGCGACTTAGTCGGAAATGCATAGGCATCTGCCGATATAAAAAAAACAAAAGTAATTATTTTTCTCATAAAATAGACCTTGTCAATCAAACCAAAAACATTCTGGAGTACGCGGTCGCACTCCGTCTCTACTCTACATTAGACCTCTTTCGAAACTCTACTTTTTTCTCGACCCTCAGCCTGCCCGTTTGGCTCAAACTAATCCTGTACGCCAATTTCATCGACAATACTTTAACACACACGATAAAACTACCATTATGCCCATAGGCTGAGCCATCGGGATTTAATTGCACATAATCCCGCCCACCAGAACCATGCCACTCCAAAAATTCATTTTTATTGAGTGGTGGATACACATACAATAAGTTATTTTCTTGTATGTCTCTAGTATTTTTTCCAAAGAAAATGATCCATCCATCACGCCATCGCCCTGTACAGGTTTTTCCATTTTTACTGCTACAAATAATAACAATCGCTCGACGTTTCATAGCTTCACTACGTGCAATATTGATTGCAGATGTTATTCGTTCAGCTAATGATGATAAACGAACGTCAATAATCACATGATTATAAGCAGGAAAAGCCAGACTTAATAAAATTCCGGAAAGTGTCAAAGTCAATAATAAATCGATTAAACTGAATCCCCGTGAATCTACAACCTTCCTTTTGTCAGCTGTTTTTTTATACATTGCATATCCTGCCATGCTTTTCGTTTTTCTCGTGGCGAACGTAGCAGATAGGCGGGATGGTAAGTTACCAACAAAGGAATTTTATGCATGCCATAGTGAAATAAACTACCACGTAAATTAGCCATACTCGCGTTGTTAGCTAATAGGAAATGCGCCGCTATTCGCCCTACTGCCAAAATCAACTTAGGTTTAATTAAATTAATCTGACCTAAAAGAAAAGGCGTACAGGCTTTTACCTCGAAAGGAGATGGGTCACGATTATTTGGAGGACGTGATTTCAAAATATTCGCGATATAGACATCTTCCCGTTTTAAACCAATGGCTAACAGCATATTCGTTAATAATTGACCAGCTCGCCCTACAAAAGGTTCTCCTTGTTTATCTTCATGTGCACCGGGTGCTTCCCCAATAACCAACAAATCAGCATCAGGATTCCCTACACCAAATACTGGGTTAATACGCGTTTTGTACAGCTCACAAGCCTTACACCCTCGCACTTCCGAGCGTAAGGCTTCCCAGCTTAATCCCGCGATCCTTTCCTCTCGCGAAAGATTCGATTTCTCAAACACTTCTTTTTTTGGCTCCACTGCGCTTACCGATCTTTCCGTCGTTTTCGGAAGCCAGACTTGGATATCCATCTTCCCTAGATAGGCCAAACGCTTGCTCTCATCTACCATTTCCACTGCTTTCCATCAAACTTTTGCAAAAATCCAAACCATTGCGCTGCATATAGATTGAAACAGCGGCTATTTGTTACGCTCTTCAGGATAAAAATATTTACCTGGTCTACATGTTTTTCTAAAATAACTCCACTCCTCACAGTAGGTATGGTCAGGGAAGAGGCATAGACCCACCCACCCACGGTTGTCTGTCCTTTTCTCTAGCTTCCATTTTCCACCATGCTGTTCGCAGTAAACAGACGCTGGATTTGCTAAAGCGTAAGCAGAACCACTTAAAAAAATAAAAATTAGGGCTATCAATCGTTTCATGGTAAACATTCTCCATTCATAGTTTAATATCGGAAGAATTTTACCAGAAATAAGCAACTAGTGTTGATATTTTATATAATCCTCAAAGTAAATACAGGGAGCTCACATACCTATTTTGTAATGATATTACCGAACCAACTTATTATAAAACCATTGCAACGAGCCGAATATCAGCGTGTAGTCCAGGCCATGCGTTTATTTACCACGCAACGCTCGTTCGAAACACCAGACGAAATTTGGTTGATTGAGCACGTGCCCGCCGTCTATACCTTAGGGCAGGCAGCCAAATTGGAACATATTTTAGACCCGGGTACTATCCCCATCGAGAAAACTGATAGAGGAGGGCAAGTAACTTATCATGGTCCAGGTCAGCTCGTCGTCTACCCCTTACTTAATCTTCGGCGCTTACACTTGAACGTGCGATCACTAGTTACCCTTTTAGAGGAGGCGGTTATCGACTTTCTTGCGGATTACACTATTCGTGCTCAAGCTAAAAAAGATGCCCCTGGTGTTTATGTGAACGCTGCAAAAATAGCATCGATTGGTCTTCGTATTCGCCGTGGTTACTGTTATCACGGTATCGCCTTTAATATTGCTATGGATCTAAAACCATTTTTAGGGATTAATCCCTGTGGGTTTAGTCAGCTAGCTGTCACGCAGCTTTCCGATCTAGGCGGTCCAAGTGATCTAAAAATAGTCGCTCGTGCTTTTGGTCGACAGCTGAAAAATAAACTGATTGCACAAAGCAGAAAAGCAGACCCGCTATAAACACTTTATGCTAAAATCATCTCCCTGAGATCCTAAAGCTTGATAAACAATGGAAATTCTAGACCCTAGACAAAAACAGCGTGGCGCTGCAAAAATGGCCCGTATTCCGATAAAAATCGAAGCGTCTGAACCGCTGCGCAAACCAGAATGGATACGCATCAAACTAGCCATAACGCCTGCTGTTGATCAACTGAAAAAAAAGCTACGAGAAAATCGTCTGCACACCGTATGTGAAGAAGCCTCTTGCCCTAATTTAAGTGAATGCTTCAGCCACGGAACAGCAACCTTTATGATTATGGGTGATAAATGTACTCGACGTTGTACATTTTGTGATGTAGCCCACGGGCGACCCGATCCACTCGATCCGGATGAACCTGAAAACTTAGCTAGGACAGTAAAACAGATGGGATTGCGTTATGTAGTCATTACCTCCGTTGACAGAGATGATTTAAGAGATGGCGGTGCAACCCACTTCACGGCCTGTTTACAGGCTTTGCGTCGTGCTTCTCCCTCTCTCACCATAGAAGTACTCGTTCCCGATTTTAGAGGACGCATGGAAGTAGCTTTAAATATCATTGCCACTGCATTACCCGATGTGTTTAATCATAACATCGAAACCGTTCCTCGATTATATAAACAAGCACGCCCGGGATCGGACTATGCTTGGTCACTAACTTTATTATCGGAATTTAAGAAGCGTTTTCCTGGGATACCTACTAAATCGGGGCTGATGTTAGGACTGGGTGAGTCCCTAACAGAAATTAAAGAAGCCATGCAAGATCTACGTAAACATAACGTTGATATGATCACTTTGGGTCAATATCTGGCCCCCAGCCGACATCACTTCCCGGTGGCACGCTATGTTACTCCACAAGAATTTAAAGATCTTGGAAACTTAGCAAAACAAATGGGATTTACACGTGTTGCTAGCGGTCCTCTCGTGCGATCGTCGTATCATGCGGATAAACAAGCGGCTGGAGAGAACGTGGCTTAATGACACTTTTTGACATCAAGCCTTTTTTTGATTGGTTGCAAATCCATCCGCTTTTAGCGGGCTTAGTGACTTATGTAATTGCATTTTTTGAATGCCTAATGTTTTTCGGCCTTTTAATTCCAGGCACGGTCTTAATGACAGCAATAGGTACTCTAATTGGTATTGGCCTATTACCGTTTACTAGCATTACCTTATGGGCAATTGCCGGCGCTATTACGGGTGATGTTTTAAGCTTTTGGGTAGGTCGACATTACCATGAACACACCGCTACTTTCTGGCCATTTCACCGTTACCCTAAACTTTTGCAAAAAGGAAAAGATTTTTTTAATAAACATGGCGGGAAAAGTATTTTTGTTGGTCGTTTTATAGGTCCAATCCGCGCCGTGTTGCCCTTTATTGCAGGAATGGTGCATATACCTTATCGCCAATTTCTTATTGCCGACATCATCTCCGCTATCGCCTGGGCCCCTATTTATATGTTGCCAGGCATACTGCTGGGTCAGGCTTCACAACAATTGCCTCCTGATGTCGCCGTTAAACTCATTTTATTCGTCGTTTTACTTTTACTGTTCATCTGGTTGTTATATTTTTTGATAAAATCCTGTTATGCCTTATCTAGTCGTTTACTAGATAAACAAATTGCTTCTTTATGGCGCATTACACGTCATCATTCACGACTTAGATCACTGTCATCTTTTTTGATGGATCCTTACTGTCCACAATCACATACACAATTAACACTCGCTTTAATAAGTGCTTTTTCTTTTATAACATTTCTACTGCTAGCCTTTAGCGTTTCTCGCCATGGGATAGCAAGCGATTTTAATGAACCTATTTACTACTTCATGCGCAGTCTTCGGCAACCCACACTTGATAAATTTTTTGTTGCAATAACAACGCTTACTCCTCGGGTATTATTCGGTTTTTGGGCCATTATCTTGACCGTTTTATTGTTCAAACGTAATTTTTGGACGGCCTTGCATTGGGGTATTCTTGGTCTGCTCAGTTTTGGATTAGCCGATATTTTTAAATATGCGATACAACTACCACGCCCTAGCGGGTTAATAAAAACACCTTTGGGCGCCTCATTTCCTAGTGGGCACGCCGTAAGCAGTGTTTCACTATTAGGTTTTTTTGCGATATTGATCACACGGGAATACCCTAAAACATGCTGGCGTATGCTGATTTATGGGTTGACCACATTAATCATTGTTTTGGTCTTGTTTTCCCGAGTTTATTTAATCGCTCACTGGTTAACCGATGTTGTTGCTGGACTTTTACTGGGTACCAGCCTAATTACTGGCGTCACACTCTCTTATCGACGTAAAAAACAGAATCGTGCGTTTTCAGCGGCTAAACTTAGCGTTATTGGTGTGATTGTTCTACTCCTTTTGTGGGGAGCCAATCTTTTTCACGAATACCCTCAACAACTACGAAATTATCAACTCTATTCGCCACCTACACAAACGCTGACGATGCAGAACTGGTGGCTACAAGCAAAATACCAAAAACCGCTCTATCGTATAAATCGTTTCGGACAACCTCTAGAAATTTTAAATATTCAATGGGCTGAAAAACTATCTACTATTCAACATAATTTAGAAAAGCACCACTGGCATACACTACCAAAAACAAAGCTTTTAACGACGCTTTATCACTTAAGTTTACGCCGACACAATCCGCTTACGCCTTCATTTATTCCGGCAAATGCGGGAGCAAGCCCCGCGCTGACGATGGTTAAATATTTTCCAAGCACGCATAATTTATTAATCTTGAAACTCTGGAAGGCGCCTATTCAACTTAGCAATGGCATACCTTTATGGCTTGGGCTCGTTCACTACCAAAAAACGTGGCAGCTACAATTTCAGCCCATAAGAAAATCACATGCCATTTGTTTGGTATCTGCTAATGCTTTACTACAAAAGGACTTATCCGAATACCGGGTAAAAAATGTCTTATTTCCATCATGCCACGCAACAATCCTCTTGGTGGCACGCTGAAATATATTAGACTTCTTTCGAAACTCAGAAATTTAGTCAAATTCGCGGCAAACGACTGGCGAGGACCGGAGTTTACTGCGGGTAAATGAGGACCGTAGCCAGACGTTCAACAATGAGATTGACTACATTACCACGTTTCGAAAGAGGTCTAATATATAAAATTAATTCTGTAATAAAAGACCCTGTGTTAGGCTAGAGAGAGCAAGTGTTTAGTCCGGGAGTATGCTGGAGTTGACGAAGCTATCTGTAGATACGCTTCATATAATGTTCTCAGCGGATCGTCGTTTAAACCAATGTACTTCTTTCGTAGTGCTAATAACTCCTCTCTTGAATGGTCTTTGGATAGGGTTGCTTTCAATACGGTAGCCCCCTCCATTTCTTTGCATTCAAAAAAACACTCACTGTGCGTAATCCCTTTTCTAGTGCTAAGATCTTCTCGATAGAATGCAAATAATATTGGAGTAATTTTAGCTAGACACGTGGATCCCTGAACACAATCTTTATCAAAAAATCTTAACAACAGTAAAGCGGTATTGGATGACATTCTACGGCATAAATCTTGCCTCTCCCACTCGTTAAGAGTCCATTTATCAAACTGGGCAAATAAAAATTTGGCTATTTCTTTTTCTTCTGGTGTTACAGACGACGAGTATCTATTAAAATTAAAAGCTAGAAAGTTAAAAATGGCTCTATTTATTTGAGGACTAGTCTGCTCTGCCAAGATCAACGCATTCCAATTTGTGTTATTTCGTGGTAGAAACAGCTGCTGGATTACTTCACTAGAGAACCAAGCTTTATGTTCAGTAAAAAACTGTAACATTTTTTTTGTTAGGTTGAAATGAGAACACATTGCACGCATCAACACATTCCGCTTCATGTTATTTTGTTGCAGAAACAGATGCTGGATTACTTCACTAGAGAACCAAGCTTTATGTTCAGTAAAAAACTGTAAAATTATTTCTGCTATGTCAGGCCGATACTCCGCTGAATACGTCAACACATTCCTCTCCATATTATTTTGTTGTAGAAACAGCTGTTGGATTACTGCACTAGAAAACCAAGCTTTATGTTCAATAAAAAACCGTAAAATTATTTCTGCTATTTTAGGCCGATACTCCGCTACATACATCAACACATTCCTACGACTAAAATCTTGTTGTAGAAACAGCTTCTGGATTACTTCACTAGAGAACCTAGCTTTATGTTCAGTAAAAAACTGTAACATTTTTTTTGCTAGGTCGAAATCAGAACGCATTGCAAGCATCAACACATTCTGCTCCATGCTATTTTGTTGCGGAAACAGCTGCTGGATTACTTCACTAGAGAACCAAGCTTGATGTTCAGTAAAAAACTGTAACATTTTTTTTGCTATGCCAGGCTGATACTCCGCTGAATACGTCAACACATTCCTCTCCATATTATTTTGTTGTAGAAACAGCTGTTGGATTACTGCACTAGAAAACCAAGCTTTATGTTCAGTAAAAAACCGTAAAATTATTTCTGCTATGTTAGGTCGATACTCCGCTACATACATCAACACATTCCTACGACTAAAATTTTGTTGTAGAAACAGCTTCCGGATTACTTCACTAGAGAACCAAGCTTGATGTTCAGTAAAAAACCGTAAAATTATTTCTGCTATTTTAGGTCGATACTCCGCTACATACATCAACACATTCCTACGACTACAATCTTGTTGTAGAAACAGCTTCCGGATTACTTCACTAGAGAACCAAGCTTGATGTTCAGTAAAAAACTGTAACATTTTTTTTGCTAGGTCGAAATGAGAACGCATTGCAAGCATCAACACATTCTGCTTCATGCTATTTTGTTGCAGAAACAGATGCTGGATTACTTCACTAGAGAAACAAGCTTTATGTTCAGTAAAAAACTGTAAAATTATTTCTGCTATGTTAGGCCGATACTCCGCTGAATACGTCAACACATTCCTCTCCATATTATTTTGGAGTAGAAACAGCTGTTGGATTACTGCACTAGAAAACCAAGCTTTATGTTCAGTAAAAAACCGTAAAATTATTTCTGCTATGTTAGGTCGATACTCCGCTACATACATCAACACATTCCTACGACTACAATCTTGTTGTAGAAACAGCTTCCGGATTACTTCACTAGAGAACCAAGCTTGATGTTCAGTAAAAAACTGTAACATTTTTTTTGCTAGGTCGAAATGAGAACGCATTGCAAGCATCAACACATTCTGCTTCATGCTATTTTGTTGCAGAAACAGATGCTGGATTACTTCACTAGAAAAACAAGCTTTATGTTCAGTAAAAAACTGTAAAATTATTTCTGCTATGTCAGGCCGATACTCCGCTGCATACATCAACACATTCCCACGCCTGAAATCTTGTTGTAGAAACAGCGGCTGGATCATTGAGATTGTTTCTTCACAGCACAGATCTAGAGTTTCAGCTAAGCTGTTTAAAAATTCTACTTTATCCTCTTTTAGTTTTTTATAAATATCATGGATACGCGCTGTGTATTTTTTAAGAAAATGCTCATTTTTAACTAATTGCTTATAATAATCAGGAAAATTGCCTTTAATATAGGATAGCTGCTGATAGTTTGTTACCTTAAACAATTCAGCAATAAAACCTGCTTCAGGAATACACTGATCAGGATTATCTGGATATAAGTTGTTGTGTGCCGCGTGATCCGGCAAATGCCGGTATTCTGGTTGTTTTAGAAAATATTCTTGCTTGATTAAGGCTTCAAAAAAGTACTGACGAACCAATTTCCAGTTGATATCGAGAACAAGAGAATGCTCAGACTCGATGATAAAATACGTGTCCCAAGTCTCAGCATTTTCATAGCAAACCTCTAGGTCGGATAAAAAGCATTTAAGCCATTTTATCATCGACTCAATTTCAAACAACAAATAGCCTCCATCATCAACCGTTTTACGACCTACATAACCCACATCCACGAGAATGCCATGCAGTTGCTGCGCTAATAAATAGGGTATAAAAAAAGGAGTATATTTTTCCTCAAAGACTTTTTTTAACTCGGCTATAACTAAGTCACTTTTATCATTACGACCATACGGATCATTTGTAAAATTAGGCTGAACGCCTAAGCATTCAGAAGCGGCAACATGGCCAACACGATTCCAATTATGAACATTCTGAGCTTTAAGTTTAGTGGCTACCTCTTCTTCCACTAAGCATTTTCTCGCTTTATAGAGCAAGTGGTCAAGGGATTGTGGCTTAAGAAAAGCGAAAAGAATGATATTGACGCGGTTAGTAAAGCCTTCCGTACACTTTTCTATGTCCTCTGTTAGTTTATAAATGATGGCTACTCGATTATCCGGTAGAAGCGCACCAAGCTGTTCATTCAAATGTCCGCACAAGCGGCGAAAAATGAGCTGCACCGTTCTGCTCAATTCCGACTGCTCGCTTAGTCCCAATAAGTGTTTATTAAAGGGATTTTCGTAACTTGCCTCTCTAGCTGCATCGCCGTAACACATAATAGCGAGTTCTTTCAACCAATCTTTAGGTAATGCAGGTAAGCCGGAAGTATCTAGTGCGGGTGGCTGGGTAAGCAGGAAAAGTTTGTCTCTATTTAAATCGTTGTGTAATTTGTAATCTTTTAGCATAGGTAGTCCGCTCGTTTTATTATACTTAGAGTTTTCAAGGTTTTAATGGGGTCATTCGCGTTGACCTGACCAAGCAGTTGCTTATCCTAACATAATCCACGACAGAAAGCTCTTCCGGTCGTTGCTTAGGGTTAAGGCCTAATAATTCAAATTGTTTGCTATCGATCAATTTTCCTAAGCTATTGCGCAGCATTTTACGGCGATGACTAAATGCAGTGCGTACTATTTCTGCAAACAAGGCCGTATCATCGGCTTGCCAAGGTAATATTTGATAAGGAACAAGACGAATAACAGCCGAATCTACTTTTGGAGGAGGACGAAACGCACCCGGTTTAACAATAAATAATTTTTTAACCTGACAATAATATTGAACCATAACGCTTAAACGTCCGTAATGTTCATCGCCTACTTGTGCTACCATACGCTCAACAACTTCTTTTTGTAACATAAAATGCATATCGGCGATAACGTTGACTTGAGCCAACAGATGGAATAACAAGGGCGTAGAAATATTATAGGGGAGATTGCCAACTATTCGCCAGGATACGTTGCTGTCTGACAAGGATAGAAAATCAAATTTTAATACATCAACTTGGTAAATAATTAATTTACCCAATTGTGCACATTGTTTTTTAAGTAAAGGAATGAGATCTTTATCGAGCTCAAGCGCCGTTAACTGATGTACGTAAGGCAACAGTCGTTGTGTCAAAGCACCTAACCCTGGCCCAATTTCTAATATATTGTCGGCTACTTTAGGATTAATCGCTGATACCATTTTTTCAATGATAAAACTTTCATGCAAAAAATGCTGACCGAATCGTTTACGTGACTGAAATGGAAACATCTACTTTCTTTCAGGGAATTTGTAAATCACGGATTAGTGCTGATAAAAATCTGGCTGCTTCACCACCGGTGATAGCACGATGATCCACCGTTAAAGATAATGGAAGTAATTTGTGTAGCGCTGGTTTTCCTTGATGAGCAACTACAGCGTCCATCATACGACCCACTGCTAAAATAGCTACCATAGGCGGCATAATAATAGGGTTTGCATAACGTCCAGCAAAAATACCGACGTTGGATAATACAAACGTTGCACCGCTCAATTCATCCGGCTGAATGCTGCGATTTTTTACCTCGATCTTAAAGCGATCGATTGTTTTACGTAGATTAACTGCATGACACTGTGTAACGTTTTTTAAGACGGGCACGAATAAGCCCTCGGGCGTATCCATAGCGATACCCAAATTAATTTTTTGGTGTTGATACAAAGACAACTTGGTGTCATCAAACCAAGCATTGAGACGTGGCTCGCGTTGACACGCTGCTATAATAGCGCGTATTAAGCGCAAGGTAATATCTGTTTTTTCTGACCAGGTATGAATATCAGCATCATCGACTAAGGTAACAGGCACAACGGATTGATGCGACTTACTCATAGCAAGCGCCATGATGCGGCGTACGCCACGTAGGGGTTCATAACCGTCAGTTGGCTTTATAACTAGCGAAGTTTCCGTCACTGGTGTCTTGGCTGCTCGCTCAAGATCGGACACAAGTATTTGCCCTGCTGGGCCAGTGCCCGTGCAATGAGTAAGCTCAACTTGCATTTTTTTTGCGAGCGCACGAATAGCCGGCGTCGCTTTGATTTCGCTATGGTTTGTCGTGATATTAGGTTTAATTCCGGTTGCGAGTTCCTCAACAAGCGCCTCACCAATCTGCAAATTTCCCACGACCGTATCGCTCGGCGACTCGATTTTATTTTCTCTTTCAATATCAATCAACGGCTCTCCCGTTTTAATAATATCGTTCGGCTTACCATACAATCGAGCAACTTTTCCGCTGAAAGGCACAGGAATGTCAACGACCGCTTTGGCCGTTTCCATCGCTACCATAGGCGCATCAACTTTTACCGAATCACCGACATGAATATACCAGCTGCGAATTTCAGCATCAGGCAAACCCTCACCGAGATCGGGTAAATAAAATAATGTCATGCAAACTCCAATGTTTGATCAATCACATTAATAATTTTTGTCAGACTTGGCAGGTATTGTTTTTCTAGTTGCGCATAAGGCACAGTAACATCATAACCTGTCACGCGTTGTACTGGAGCTTTTAGAAATAAAAACGCTTTTTCACTTAACTGTGCAGCAATTTCAGCACCAACGCCACAAAATCGTGCCGCTTCATGGATAATGACACAACGTCCTGTTTTTTTTGCTGAGTGCAACAGCGTATCGCAATCTAATGGCTTAAGGGTTGCTACATCGATAACGTCCGCACTTAATCCTTTTTTAAGTAAACTATCGGCGGCTATTAAGGTTTCATGTAGCATCGCACCCCAACTGATTAGTGTAATATCATCCCCCTCTCGTAAAAGAAAACTCTGATCTAAAGGTAATGCATCGCCAGTATCGGGTACATTTTGCTTATTTAAACGATACAAGCGTGTTGGTTCTAAAAAGATGACGGGATCAGGATCGCGGATCGCCGCCAGCAATAAACCATAAGCACGTGCCGGTGAAGAGGGAATAACTACACGTAAACCCGGAATATGGGCGAAAATGGCTTCTGTACTTTCAGAATGATGTTCTGGTGCGTGAATACCCGCACCATAAGGCATACGAAATACAAGTGGGCAATGTAAACGTCCACGCGTACGGTTGCGAAAACGTACGGCGTGATTGATGATTTGATCAAGTGCAGGGTAACTAAACCCCATAAATTGAAATTCTGCAACTGGCTTTAATCCCTGCGTGGCCATTCCAATAGAGAGTCCGGCTATCATTGATTCGGCTAATGGCGTATCTAAAACACGATCGACTCCAAATTTTTCGAAGAGACCTCGTGTTGCTCGGAAGACGCCGCCGTTAATACCGATATCTTCACCTAATAAAACAAGCTCCTTATCAGTACTCATCTCGTAGTGTAATGCTTGATTAATCGCTTCAATTAACGTTATTTCATTCATTAGACCTCTTTCGAAACGTGGTGTTAGTCAATTTCATTGTTGAACGCCTGGCTACGGTCCTCATTTACCCGCAGTAAACTCCGGTCCTCGCCAGTCGTTCGCCGCGAACTTGACTGCATTTCTGAGTTTCGAAAGAAGTCTATTCATTATTTATTTCATGTAACCTAAACAAAGCTTGTGCTTCAATGCGTTGTTCATTTAGATCAGCGGGTAATTTTGCGTAGTGATAATCAAATAAATCAGTGAAATCAGCTTTAGGCAAAGCAAGATATTCGGCAACGGCTGCTGCTATAGCGATCTCACAGCGTTTTTTTAACTGTTCTTCGTCCTCCTCAGACAAATACTTTTGATTGAGGAGGTACCGATGTAGACGCAACAGCGGTTCCTCTTTCCAGGCTTGCTCAAGCGCTTGTTGATGCGCTTCTTGATTGCGGTAGCGCGTTGCGTCATCAGCGGTAGTATGATCACTCAAACGATAGGTTAACGCTTCAATGAGACTGGGCCCCTTTCCCGTACGTGCTTTTGCAATCGCCTTATCGATGACAAATTTCACGGCAATCACATCATTGCCATCCACTTGTTCTCCATGAATACCGGCAGCAATCGCTTTTTGAGCTAAGGTCTTTGCGTGCGATTGATCTTCACGAGGAACTGAAATAGCCCATTGATTATTATTGATAACGAATACGACAGGTAACTGCCAAACACCTGCAATATTCAAGGCTTCATAGAAATCTCCTTCAGAGGTAGCCCCATCACCACAGCTTGTTACAACAATGCGTTTTTGCTTACGAAGTTTGAAGGCGGTGGCAACACCTGTAGCATGCAAAAGTTGCGTCGCAATAGGAACACAGATAGGAAAGTCGTTTTTACATTCGCTGAAGCAATTACCCCATTCATTGCCTCTCCAAAAACTAAGAATTTCACTTATTTTTACACCACGCATCAATTGTGCGCCGTAATCGCGATAAAAAGGGCAAAAAACATCTTCCCTTTCCATACTGGCACCTATACCGACAGAAATTGCCTCTTGCCCAAGGCTAGATGCGTAGGTGTTAAGTCTGCCCGTTCTTTGTAAATTTACCGCTTTACGATCAAAAAGTCGCGTAAATAACATATGTTGATAAAGTGATACAAGAACTTCCTTGTTCGCAAACAAAGGCAAATCTTGTATAGATTCACCTTCAGCGTTTAAAAAACGAGTATAGGCTACAGAAAATCTGACGACATCGTTCATTAACAATCCCTGTAATTATCATCCAACCGTGCTTCAGCCATGCTATCGGCAACCGCACGCGGAAGTTTATTTTCCTCGGATGCGCGTTTAAATAGTTCTAATAAGGTATTGTAGATCGTCTGAATACGCCGCTCTACAAATTTTTTATCGATGCGATTACGATACTCTGCATAGGCATAAATTAATCCACCTGCATTAATAACATAATCTGGAGCATATAAAATTCCCTTGTCTCGTAACAATTCAGCGTGTCGCGGCTCAGCTAATTGATTATTTGCAGAACCAGCGATAATCACCGCTTTTAACTGCGGAATCGACTGATCATTCAGAACTGCGCCTAAAGCGCAGGGCGAAAAAATATCGCATTCAACTGCGTAGATCTGCTCGGGACTAACGATGTTTGCATCAAATCTATCTGCACACTGATCCGCTCGTTTTTCGTCATTATCACAAACTGTTAAATGAACACCTTGTTCATGCAATCTACTCGCTAAATTATAACCAACTTGACCGACGCCTTGGATAGCGATGTGTAAACCCTTTAGATGATCACGATCAAATTTAAATTTTACTGCCGCTTCGATACCACGTAATACGCCTAATGCCGTATAGGGCGCAGGATTACCTTGATATTTTGAAGTCGTAACTACATGTGGCGTCTCCAGTGCGATGCTATCCATATCTTCAGTCACAACTCCACTATCCATAGCAATGATATAACGACCTTTTAACTTATTAACGAATCGCCCCAATGCTCGAAAATAGGCGTCTCTATCAACCAGTTGTTTGGGCCGCATCAGTACCGCTTTACCACCACCTAAGGGCAGATTAGCCATGGCTGCTTTGTAACTCATGCCTCGTGCTAATCGTAATGCATCGTGAATAGCTAACTCTATCGACGAATATTCAATAAAACGACATCCCCCTAAAGCAGGACCTAGTCGAGTAGAATGAATGGCGATGACGGCACACAGTTGATCAGCCTGCTCTATTTTAAAATGGAGCTCACCAAATCCTAAACGCTTTGCATAATTTAGAAGTTCATCGTTTAACACCAGTAATCTTGACTGCCTCTGAAAACATATTGAAATAGGCTATTTTTTGACCGCAAGATAGCCTGTGAGTGCACATTCTAAGAGACTCTGCAAATGCATGCAACGATTAACTCGAATAGATAAAACGAGATATCGCTTCACGGCGCTCCTCACGCTGTTTTTTCCCAAAAATTTCGCCTTGCAAGTCTTGCTTTTCTAAAGATGTCATAGAAACGGCGTTGCTCACCGATAATGCAGACAGTATCCTGTTTTTTTGTAGATAAGATTTTGATTGTAATCCCGTATGAGCGTGAAAATCTGCTTCGCACGCTACTAAAAATCCTTCAAAACGATGAAACCTTCTAAAAGCATCGGTTTTTTCTAATAAACTCAGTAAGGTATCGGCATCTAGTTCCAAAGCACGATGGCAAAGCAAATGATAACGTGCTGTGAGGATTGCTAACGAAGTATAAGCCTTCGGTATACAATATTTTTTCCCCAAGGATTTAATGCTAAGAATTCCCGCTTCGAGTGTCTTGGATGATAATCCTTTCCCTAGATGACATAGTAAGGCAGCAAATCGTACTGCCGGATCATCTGTCAAAACAACAGCATGTTTCAATGTGGATAAACAACTTGTTTTAGATGTGTGACTAGTTAATGTACAATTAAATTCGTGTTCTTGCCAAGCAGGGAATAAAATGGTTAAAGCACCGCATATAGACAAGGTCTTGATAAACGCTTGTGGCGCAGGTTCTGTTAACGCCAAGGAGAACTCTTTCCAGACACGTTCAGGAACTAGCGCATTTATTTCGCCAGATTGGACCATAGCCTTCATTAATTGCATTGTTTCTGCGGCTACCTGAAATCCTAAAGGAGCTAACCTAGCCATGAAACGTGCAACACGTAAAATACGCACGGGATCTTCAACAAATGCCGGCGAAACATGACGCAAACACCGATTAGCCATATCTACTTTTCCCTGATAGGGGTCAATAATTTCTCCTTGGCTCGTTTGCGCCATAGCGTTAATTGTTAAATCTCGGCGCTGAAGATCAGCTTCTAAGGTAACATCAGGTGCTGCGTAGCAAGAAAACCCTTTATAACCAGGCCCTATTTTTCGTTCGGTACGTGCTAATGCGTATTCCTCATGCGTATTGGGGTGAAGAAAAACTGGAAAATCTTTTCCTACTAAACGAAATCCTTGCGCTAACATTTGTGCTGGCGTAGCACCCACGACCACATAATCGCGTTCTTTAACTGGATATCCTAATAATTGGTCGCGTATAGCACCACCGACTAAATAAACTTCCAAAAAACTACCCCAAACTTAATTCCAAAAAAATAAGGTAACAAAATAAACTAGCGTGTCAAGCCAGGCGTTCAACAATAGACCTCTTTCGAAACGTGGTAATTTAGTCAATTTCATTGTTGAACGCCTGGCTACGGTCCTCATTTACCCGCAGTAAACTCCGGTCCTCGCCAGTCGTTCGCCGCGAACTTGACTAAATTTCTGAGTTTCGAAAGAAGTCTAATGAAATTGACTAAATTACTACGTTTCGAAAGAGGTCTATTCACCTAACTTTTGAAAATAAAAAAAAGGCAACTTACGCTGCCCTTTTTTTGTACATAAATCTTCCTCAGCTTAACATCTTAGCTGCACAGTAAGCTTGCTGCGCTTGGTTGGATATATCCTTTGCGTGAGCATCTAATTCATTCCATACACTATCAACCAGACGCGTCGTGGTTACACGCTTACTCAGCTCCTGTCCTAGCACTATTTTAAAAAATAAAGCATTCATACCACAACATTGATCCCTGTACCTAATATAAAATGTAAAACAAGGATCTTTTATATCTTTAAATCTTTTATTATCAACAGAATCGATAGTCCAACAATATTGTCCCCTTGATTGAATTTGTTTAACAAAAACAATTTTTCGCTTTGATTCTTCCAATGCATTACCTGCAATATCAATTACGCTGACAGGCGTGTGAATGTCGTCGCTATTTACTGATTTTTTTTCATGGTAAACGTTGGCATAAAATACTCTTTTTATTATTAATATTTTTCATTTAATTGCAACAAAATATAAAAATTTAATTTAAAAATTATTTAAATTTATTTTTAATTTTTAAGCACCGCTAATTTAGCATTAATAAAATTATTTTGTCTAGAAATTTATTTATTTAATTTAAAATAAATAAATAAAAATATTTTTATTTATTTATTAATTCGTACTTTATGGCAATCACTGCATGGCGTGTAAGCGACGGCTATTAAGCAATAGCGAATGCTAAATAGAACATTTAGTTTGTTCGATCAGCCAAAGCACGAGATAATGCTCTTAAGAATTTCATGTCAAAAGATAATAAATCTCTTTCGAAACTCAGAAATGGAGTCAAGTTCGCGGCGAACGACTGGCGAGGACCGGAGTTTACTACGGGTAAATGAGGACCGTAGCCAGGCGTTCAACAATGAAATTGACTAAATTACCACGTTTCGAAAGAGGTCTAATGAAATTGACTAAATTACTACGTTTCGAAAGAGGTCTAATGAATAAAGAATGCACGCTCATAAAACAACAGGGAAGGTTATGCTAAAAAGTTTTTTTCCACTAATAAAACTAATTAAATGGACCCGCATTTATTTAGAATTAGGAAAATGGCGCGTAACCAGCTTGATGCTAATTACGGCTTGGGTAGGCATGGAGCTAGCGTCTCCAACGTCTCTTTCCTTGAAGAAGATTTTTTTTACGCTACTAGGAATAGGTTTAATTGCTTGCGCAGCCGGCAGTATCAATCATCTTTTAGATTTTCATCTGGATTGTTTAATGGCCCGTACAGAACAGCGTCCTCTCCCTCAAGGCAAAATTTCTCAATGGCATGTCTTCTTTTTTGCAATGATCATAGCTTCCTTAGGTACACTCATACTGAGGCACTTTACAAACTCCATCACAACATACTTGAGTTTGTTGAGCCTAGTGGCTTATGCCATCGTCTATACCCTGTTTCTAAAACGCATGACTACACAGAATATTGTTATTGGAGGCTTAGCAGGCGCCAGCCCTCCTTTACTAGGATGGACAGCTATTACGAATCATATTGATCCAGGCGGATTATTACTGGTCTTGATTATCTTTACCTGGACGCCAGCACATTTTTGGTCCCTGTCTATTGCCAGATATCAGGACTATGTAAAAAGTAAATTACCTATGCTACCCGTAACACATGGCATAGCTTTTACAAAAAAACAAATTTTACTTTATACCTTACTGTTAAGTGGAATTACTTTGCTACCTTTTAGCATAGGTATGAGTGGACTATTTTACTTAATTTCAGCGCTACTATTAAATACTGTATTTTTAGTTGCAGCGATTGATTTAATCAAGCAAACTACGAATATAGCTGCGATAAAAATTTTTCATTATTCAAATTTTTATTTACTCATGCTATTTCTTTGTTTGCTCATGGACCATTTTTTAATTCAGGAGGATATCAGTGGCCTGCCCTTTCTCTAAACAAAACGCCTTATTACTTTTCTTTTTCGCATTAATTGCCTGCTTGCTAGGTATTGGTTTTAATGCATGGTATACCAGCAAACACCCAACAAGCCTACTGACTGCGGCTACTCAAATCGACCAGCCACAAGGGCTTGCTGAATTTTCGCTGACCGATAACTCAAACCATCCTTTTACCAATCGTAGCTTGCAGGGACATTATAGTTTCTTATTTTTTGGTTATACCCACTGTCAAGGCATTTGCCCCATGACCATGACTATGTTAACGCAACTCTATACGCAACTAAAAAAACAAAAATCCCCCTTACCGCAGATTGTATTTATTACACTGGATCCCAGGCGCGATACGCAAAAAACACTCGCCAATTACGTGCACGCCTTTAATCCTACCTTCAAAGGAGTCACAGGACCTTTTATAGCGATTCAACAATTGAGCAAGCAAATGGGTGTAGTGTACATCCAAGCTAAACAAGAGAACGAGGACGACTATCAAATCGACCATAGCGGAACCTTATATCTCATCAATCCTGCTGGTCAACTAATCGCGGTCTTTTCTCCTCCTCATGACAAAGAAGCTATTGCCCGGGATTATAAATCCCTAACGCAAACTTAGATCTTTTACTGATGCTTTAGTAGATGTTATATACTATGTTCAACATATTCAACGCTGTAGAGGCAGCCTGTTTAGCTATCGGGCATCGCTAAAAGCGTTTATAGATGAGCCCTGTTATGGGCACCTCTAGAAATTAATAAAAAATACCTCACATTATGAAAAAAAAGCGTGTCATCGTGGGTTTATCAGGCGGTGTAGATTCCTCCTTAGCGGCTTTATTACTTAAAGAACAAGGTTATGCCGTTGAAGGCTTGTTTATGAAAAATTGGGAAGAAGACGATACCGAAGATTACTGCTCCGCAGCTGCAGATATTGCAGAGGCAGAAGCCGTCTGCAACCTGCTCTCCATTCCCTTGCATACCATTAATTTTGCAGCTGAATACTGGGACCGTGTTTTTGCTTACTTTTTAAAAGAGTATCAAGCAGGACGCACACCTAATCCCGATGTTCTTTGCAACAAAGAGATTAAATTTAAAATCTTTCTAGAGTATGTCTTACAACGCGGTGCTGATTTTCTTGCAACAGGCCATTATGCAGGAAAATCTTTCATGGATAACCGCTATCAACTTTTAAAAAGTACTGATAAAAATAAAGATCAAACGTACTTCCTGTATACTTTAGGCCAACAGCAATTGACCAAAACCTTATTTCCTCTAGCCTCGCTTAGCAAGCCTGAAGTACGAACGATCGCAAAACAAGCTGGTTTTCCTAACCATGATAAAAAAGACAGTACTGGCATCTGTTTTATTGGAGAACGAAAATTCAAATGCTTCTTAAAAAAATATTTACCCGCACAGCCTGGCATGATTGAGACACAAAACGGAAAGTATGTGGGCCAGCACGATGGTTTGATGTTTTATACAATAGGCCAGCGCCAAGGATTAGGAATTGGCGGTTTAAAGTGTAGTGAATTAACACCCTGGTATGTAGCTGATAAGGCACTTGACCGCAATGCGCTAATTGTTGTACAAGGACACGACCATCCAGCGCTCTATTCAAATATGCTAACCTGCTCACAGTTGCACTGGGTTGGAGAAGAATCACTTGTTTTTCCGTTCGAGTGCACTGCAAAAATTCGATACCGGCAATTGGAAACTCCTTGCTGTCTTACGCGGCTTGCGGAAAACCAGATTCAAGTCGAATTTAAGGAAGCGCAATGGGCTATTACACCCGGTCAATCGATCGTGTTCTATCAAGGGGAATATTGCTTAGGCGGGGGCGTTATTGACAGATAGAATAGACTTCTTTCGAAACTCAGAAATTTAGTCAAGTTCGCGGCGAACGACTGGCGAGGACCGGAGTTTACTACGGGTAAATGAGGACCGTAGCCAGGCGTTCAACAATGAAATTGACTACATTACCACGTTTCGAAAGAGGTCTATTAGACTTTTTTCGAAACTCAGAAATGGAGTCAAGTTCGCGGCGAACGACTGGCGAGGACCGGAGTTTACTTGCGGGTAAATGAGGACCGTAGCCAGGCGTTCAACAATGAAATTGACTAACACCACGTTTCGAAAGAGGTCTAATACCAAATTTTACGAGAGGGTTGGTAATGCTGCCGCTTGATGCTGCTCACGAACGTTTAATTATTGGTTTAGGTGAAACTGGCCTTTCCTGTGCTCGATATTTTGATCGATTGAAATTGCCTTTTGCATTACTAGACACGCGCTCAAATCCACCCTATTTATCGACATGTAAACAAGAATTTCCTAGTGTGCCGCTTTATTTGGGTCCTTTGGATCCACACTTGTTTCGGCGAGTCAAAGAGTTAATTGTTAGCCCGGGAATCAGTTTAAGCGAGCCTGTTATTGCAGATGCTATCACGAGAACCCAGGTGCTCCCTATAGGTGACATTGAGTTATTTGCGGGTAAAGCACGAGCCCCTATCATTGCAATCACAGGTACAAATGCAAAAGGGACGGTTACCACTCTAGTTGGCAATATGATCCGCGCTGCACAATTTACGGCGAAAATCGGCGGAAATATAGGAAAAGCAGCACTCGACCTATTAAATACAACCACGCCTGATTTTTATGTTTTAGAGATTTCGAGTTTTCAATTGGAAACTACCTATTCTCTCAAGGCCAAAATTGCGACAGTGCTCAACATCAGCCCCGATCATTTAGACCGGCATAAAACCTTGGAAAACTATACGCAAATTAAACAACGTATTTACCATAATTGTGAAACAGCGATATGGAATCGAAATGATCCGAGTACACGTCCCCAGGGGTTCAAATCCAAAAGAATTCTGAGCTTTGGTTTAGAAAAAGTAAAACCAAACTCGCCGGAATTTGGTTTACAACGGCTAGATGACGTAACCTACTTAACAAAAGGAAAACAATATCTTATACCCGTCAACAAGCTGACTCTCAAAGGGCAACATAACTGGGCGAATGCTTTAGCCGCTTTAACAATAGGCCATGCCATCAACTTGCCATTGACTCCAATGTTGGAAGCGCTGTGCCAATTTCAAGGACTACCCCATCGCTGTCAATGGATCAAAGAAGAAAAAGGCGTTGCTTGGTATAACGACTCTAAAGCCACGAACATTGGCGCAACTTTAGCTGCTCTCAATGGTTTAGGTTCTGCCATTACAGGACAAATCATTTTAATTGCAGGTGGTCTAGGAAAAGCAGCCGACTTTAATCTTCTGAGTGCGAGTGTTGCACGTTACGTTAAAACAGCGATATTGATCGGCCAGGATGCCCTCTTACTAAAAAAAGCCTTAGAGAAAAACACCTTAATACAATTAGCATCTGATTTGTCGCACGCTATTTCGCTTGCACAACGAGCGGCGCTACCTGGCGACACTGTATTATTATCCCCTGCCTGCGCTAGTATGGATATGTTCAAAAATTATGAGGAACGCGGGAATATCTTTGTACAGCTAGTACGAGAAAAACACTAACATGCCTACAACAAATCCTCAGGATACAATGTCCATCGCCTTGTACGATCGTTATCTGCTTTTTTCAATGCTCACTCTGCTAGCTTTTGGACTGCTAATGGTCGCTTCCACTTCTATAGTTATATCAGAACGCCAGTATGGACAACCATTTCATTATTTTTTTCATCAATTATTTTATTTAATCATTAGTGTAGGGGTAGGTGCTGTTATTTTCCAAATAAAAACTGACTACTGGAAACAAATTAGTCTTGCTCTCTTAGTCTTATGTATTGGATTACTTATCTTGGTTTTGTTGCCTGGCATCGGCAGACAAGTTAATGGAAGTATGCGTTGGCTAGGATTCGGCTCATTTGGTTTGCAAGTATCTGAATTTGTAAAACTGGCCATGATCGTTTATTTAGCAGGCTATCTACTTCGCCAAAAAAAACAAATACAAACACAAATACGAGGCTTTTTAAAACCATTGCTTGTACTTGCTATTATTACCTTCCTGTTATTACGTGAACCTGATTTTGGCGCGGCTACCGTCATTTTAGTCACTAGCCTCGGCATGTTGTTTTTAGCGGGTGTACGAATTTGGCAATTTGCTATTCTTTTTACAGGCGTCGTACTCGTTTTAGGTGCACTGGTCATCAGCTCCCCCTATCGTTTAACACGTTTAACTACCTTTCTTAATCCATGGCTCAATCAATTTGACTCAGGTTATCAATTAACGCAATCCCTCATTGCCTTTGGACGTGGAAGTTGGTTCGGTGTTGGACTCGGAGAAAGTGTACAAAAGCTATTTTATCTTCCTGAAGCACATACGGATTTTTTATTTGCTGTACTGACTGAAGAATTAGGCCTGATTGGTGGATTATTTATGATCCTATTATTTTCAGTATTGGTTTGGCGAGCGCTGCGTATAGGTCAACACTGTTTTAAGGAGGGACAATACTTTTCTGCTTATCTTGCTTACGGAATTGGCTTAAATATTGCCTTGCAAGTCATGATAAATATTGGTGTCAATATGGGTGTACTACCTACCAAGGGATTAACACTTCCGCTCATGAGTTACGGCGGTAGCAGTTTATTAATTACCTGCATGATGCTTTCCTTACTACTACGTATTGACTATGAACGTCGATTAGGTGAGTTTGGCTTTAGATTAGTTTAGAGCTGTTCTTTGAGTCGCAGAGTTGAGCCTACACACAACTAATGCCACAATAGGCGCCATTTATCCAAGAGATAGGTCTTATCCATGAAAAACCATTTTGTAGGAAACCAAATGGGGCGTATTCAGCATCTCCATTTTGTTGGTATCGGTGGTGCTGGTATGGGAGGTATAGCAGAAATATTACTTAACGAAGGCTACACTGTTTCGGGTTCAGATTTGCAAGCTAATACGATGACCCAGCATTTACAACAGCTAGGAGCTCACTTTAAACAAGGCCATCATGCCCAACACATCGATAAAGCCGACGTACTCATCTACTCCAGTGCGGTTCCTCAAGATAATGTAGAAATTGTGAAAGCGCGACAAGCACGTATTCCGGTGGTACCGCGAGCCTTGATGCTTGCGGAGCTCATGCGCTTTCGCTATGGAATTGCTATAGCTGGAACACATGGAAAAACAACCACTACGAGCTTGGTCGCTAGTCTCTTGGGAGAAGCTGAATTGGACCCTACTTTTGTCATTGGCGGACGTCTCAATAGCACTAGCACGCACGCCCGTCTAGGCTCAGGCCGCTATTTAGTAGCGGAAGCTGATGAAAGCGATGCTTCCTTTCTTTTTTTAAAACCTATGCAGGCCATCGTTACTAACATCGACGCCGACCATATGGACACTTATAACGGCAGCTTTCAACAGCTCAAACAAAGCTTCATAGAGTTTCTCAATCATTTACCTTTTTACGGATTAGCTATTTTGTGTTTGGATGACCCCATCATACACTCTATTCTTTCAGATATTATGCGTCCTATTGTTACCTATGGTTTTAGCGAGGACGCTGATATACAAATTACGTCTTTTAAACAAAAAGGAATAAAAAACCATTTTACTGTTTTACGAAAAAATCAAAAACCGTTGGATATTACCTTAAATTTGCCAGGACAACATAACGCGTTGAATGCCGTAGCCGCTATTGCTGTCGCCACTGAGTTGGATATCGAAGATAACGTCATTCAAGCTGCTTTAAGCAATTTTAGTGGTATTGATCGCCGATTCCAAATCTTAGGTGAATTCAAACTCAAAAAAGGGCATGTTTTATTAATAGACGATTATGGCCATCATCCTCGTGAAATTTCTGCAACGTTGAAAACAATTCGCAATGCTTGGCCTAATCGACGCTTGGTCGTGGCTTACCAACCACATCGCTATACTCGAACACGCGATTTATTTAACGATTTCGTCGATGTATTATCTAGCGTTGACCATTTGCTATTGTTAGAGGTTTATTCAGCCGGTGAAACACCAATCCCTGGCGCCGACAGCTTCACTTTGTCAGAACATATCCGCCAATCCAGCGGTTTAAATCCCACCTTTGTTGCTGATAAACATAGGCTGTCGCATAGTTTACACAACGTTCTACAAGATAACGATGTACTTTTATTACAAGGTGCAGGCGATATTGGCGGCATTGCAAAACATCTTGCTCGTTCTCAATTGGCAATCGATTAAACAATGAAGGAGTTGAATGGCCGTTTATTCGAAAACATCCCGCTTGCAAAATATACCTCCTGGCGAGTCGGTGGACCTGCACGATACCTTTACGAACCTAAAGACAGTGAGGATTTAATTCATTTTATTAAACAATTACCACCAGAAGAACCCCTATTATTTTTAGGTTTAGGTAGTAATACCCTTGTACGCGATACTGGCGTTAAAGCTACAGTAATTATTACGCAAGGGTGTCTTTGTAAACTAGAGTTATTGGACCCTATGACGATACGTGCTGAAGCGGGTGTTGCCTCTCCCGCGTTCGCCAGATTTTCAGTAAGAAAAAATTTAAGCGGTGCTGAATTCTTGGCGGGTATTCCAGGGACCATTGGCGGTGCCTTAATGATGAATGCAGGATGTCATGGAACAGAAACCTGGGATATTGTTAAAACCGTAGAAACAGTCAATCGTCGTGGCGAAAAAAAAATTCGCTTCCCAAATGAATATCAGATTGCTTATCGCAACGTCAGCATTTTTCCTGATGAATACTACTTGGCCGCCCATTTCCAGCTAAAACAAGGCAATAAAGCAAGATCTTTAGAAAAAATTCGATCCTTATTGACGCACCGCACAGCTACGCAACCAACCAACGAACCTAGCGGCGGCTCTGTATTTCGCAATCCAATCGGTAGCTATGCTGCCCAGCTCATCGAAAGCAGTGGCTTAAAAGGTTTAAAAATTGGCGGAGCCTCGGTATCTATCAAACATGCTAATTTCATCGTGAATGATGGCCATGCAAGCGCTGCTGATATTGAAACATTAATAGACAAAATTATAGATGTCGTTTTTAAAACGCATCATATTCAACTTATTCGTGAAATTCATATCATAGGTGACCATTCATCACGTTAAGGGCACTTCCACTTCAAAATACACCGTTGCGATGCTGGCTACGCTGCTCATTGACCGCGAGTAAACTGCGTTTGCTCACCAACACCGCGCCTCGCGTCTTGAAGCAAAATTTCTAATTTCTAGAACTACCCTTAATTCCAGAATAATTATCGCCTAAATTCTCGGGAAGAATTGGGCATACGAAACTTTTCAGCGACTATAGTGTCTTGTAGTTTCATTTCGCTTCTCTCTATACGCTGAAATAGTTCAGAAACAAAATGATCGGATTTTGCTTTACGCTCTGCGTAGTCCCCAAAATAGGGAGCAAGCCCCTTCAAATATTCTTTTAGCTCCCCGCTAGTTGGTCGTTCTTTATCGGGTAATTGCATGAATAGCACAAGCTTCCTAAGTATAGTCGCTTTAGTCGAAGCCATCAGCGTGGCATTGCTATTCCGTAAACCGTCTAGATAGACTTTGGCTTCTCTAGCGAATTGACATTGAACTGACTTTTCATAGTTCATGGCCCACTTCTCCATCTCCAGCATACCAAGAAGTCCATCTTGTATCTCATTTAAAATGATGTAACCATCTGCCGTCATTTTACTTGGTAATTGCCCATACAATAAAAGCTCTAGGCTAAGGCCTAGCGACCACACATCAGATTTAGCCGCGCCTTCCAACGATTTTATACAAAATTGCCTTGATCGAACAAATAACTCTGGGGCAGCAAGGAAAATCGTAGCATACTGAGGCGCCGCTTCATCGGCAAAATATGCACAACCAAAATCAGCCAGAATTACACTCGTTGTTACACTATTTGTTATACTATTTTTTCTAAGAAAAATATTAGCAGGCTTTATATCGTTGTGTACCACACCAACATGAATTTTCCCTGCTTCGTCTATAAATTTGCCACTATGTAAAAAATCGAGTGTCTCTACAAGTTGAGTAATTATTGTAAACAAATAACTGAGTACCGCCGCGTTCTCTTTGCTATAGGCTTTCTGAATATAGGTTTTATGCTGGCACAAATCTCCGCCCTCGTAGTAGCGAGTATAATGAGTAGCCGATAACTCATCTGTTTGGCAAAAAAGTATCTTTTGCACGCCGCTTAAGGGACCTGCAAAATCTTCCGAATTTGCTATGCCATGAATTGCTTTAAGTAGACGGATTTCTTGTTTAATCGATTCACCACCCGTTTTTAAAACGAGTGGATGCTGTGCGCTATGGGCAGTAATAACAGGCCTGACCCTCCCTTGCGAACCTGGAGTCAGCGTATTGGCTTCAGGAACGAATGTAAAACTATTAAGCGCACATCCAGCATCTGCAAAAAGTTTTTCTATCTCAGGCGTAGAACAAATTCTCTGTTCGTCTGAAAATTCCATTAATCTTGCTTTTTGGAAGGGCAGGAGTAAAGGGCTCTGGAGGGGCAAGGGCAAAGGGCTATTTTCTGCTAGCCGCGGTTCAATTGTTAACGTAGGTGGCCGCACTTTATCTTTTTTCTCTTTAAAAAAATTAGTTCCTTGCTTAGTTTCCCTTTGTGTACTGAAGTTTTGTAGAATTTTAAGTTCAAAAATAGGCATAATATTGTAATTATTAGAAATATATTTTTGCTGCGTGATTTAAGAATTTTCGTAAGCGATAGTATAAATCAAAACAACCGAAACGACTACCACTCTTGAAGTTGTTTATTCATCAATGCAAGTGATCTCTGTTCTTCTTCAGCGCTGACCAAACAACGCTGCGATAAGTAAAGCATTAAAAAACTAAAAGGAAAAATAAGCAACATATCAAAAGGAAATTTCAATAGACTGATTCCACCAAAAGGCCCTAAATAAGAAAATACCAACAAGAATGTTAAGTATGCAAAAAACCAGTACAGGCTATAACTATTTGAAAAACTGTCACGTCGTTGATAAATCAAATAGAAAATAAGTCCAATAGCGATGGCAACATAAAGTTTCCAAAGCACCACAAACCCGCACCAATAAAGCATTAAGTTACAAATATAAAAAGCGATATAGCAGAAAATTAAGCTCCCTGCCAATTTAAATGGGCGAGCTTGCTCAGCACGCAGCTTACGTAATGCTAATAAGCAAATGGGGCCTATTCCATAAGAAAGTATGCTAGCTGAAGCTAAGAATGCCACCATTTTTTGCCAACCAGGAAAAGGCAAAAATGATAACACACCCACTAGAAAGTTAGCATACAAGGTAATATAAGGAATTTTGTGGCGATTCAATTTCAAGAAAAGAGGTGGTAAATAGTTATTTAATGCCATGCCGTATAAAATACGTGAAGTTGCTGCAGTATAAACAAGCGTGGTACCGAAAGGTGAGAAAACAGCATCAAATAACAACAAAATAGCGACAACACTGAGCCCCAACACCAGTGCTAAACCAACTAAAGGACCACTGTCCCCCGGGAAAGCAAGCTGTTGCCAACCCTGCTGAAGATAGATCTTTGGAATGGCCATTAAAAAACTAAGCTGCAACATGAAATAAAGGATAAATCCAATTAATACGGCTCCTAGCATTGCGATAGGAATACTCTTCTGTGGATTCTTAACTTCTCCAGCCAACATCAATCCATTTTGAAAACCTGTAAAAGCAAAAGCAATACCACCTGCCGATAAAGCAGAAAATATGTGCATCCAACTTTCGCTAGTTGCCAGATTAAAATGTATGTTCTCAAATGAAGGAGCAGTGTGCATGAGTGACACAATCGCAATAGAGGGTAAAACAAATTTAATAATGCTGGCATATTTATTACATTCAGCAAGCAATTTAATACCATAAGTATTGAACAAGACAATCCCCAACATAATGGCTATGGCGGTGACGTAACCTATGTGCGAAAGTTTGAAATAAGTGGCTTCTTTAACAAGCAATACGGGAAAGAAATGGCTGCCATATTGCAAAATAGCTTGAATTTCAATCGGTGTCATTACCACATAGGACAACCATGCCACCCAGGAAAATAAAAAACCTACTTCTTTACCGTGTGTAAAAGTGGGATAGTTAGACATTCCTCCAGACAGTGGCAGCATGGCCCCCAATTCGCAAAGCGGCAAGGCGATGAATAACATAAAAATCGCTGCGATAATCCAGCTAAACAAGGCATTAGGGCCTGCCATTTGTGCCCCAATATACGGCGTAAACAACCAACCCGAACCAATCATACCGCCCGCAGCAGCGATTAATACATTTGTGGTAGAAATATCACGCTTTAACAATTTGACCTCCAACTCGGTAAGTGAAAGAGCAATAGACCTCTTTCGAAACGTGGTAATTTAGTCAATTTCATTGTTGAACAACTGGCTACGGTCCTCATTTACTCGCAGTAAACTTCGGTCCTCGCCAGTCGTTCGCCGCGAACTTGACTAAATTTCTGAGTAACGTGGTAATTTAGTCAATTTCATTGTTGAACAACTGGCACGGTCCTCATTTACTCGCAGTAAACTTCGGTCCTCGCCAGTCGTTCGCCGCGAACTTGACTAAATTTCTGAGTAACGTGGTAATTTAGTCAATTTCATTGTTGAACAACTGGCTACGGTCCTCATTTACCCGCAGTAAACTTCGGTCCTCGCCAGTCGTTCGCCGCGAACTTGACTAAATTTCTGAGTTTTGAAAGAAGTCTAATTTATAGAGCTGCCCTTAAGTTATAGCTAAACTTTCCCGCTGTTTGCCAAATAGCTGATGAATTCCGGATTCCGCTAAGCACAATAATTGATCAAACTCTCTTTTTGAAAAAGCTTTTTGCTCTGCTGTAGCCTGAAATTCAATAAAATTTCCCTGATCTGTCATTATCACATTCATATCGGTATCGGCCTTAGAGTCTTCCGCATAATCCAAATCTAAAATAGGTTTACCCTGGTAAATTCCTACAGAAACCGCTGCAACAAGAAAACGTAAAGGAGATTGCTGGATCTCGCCTCTTTTTTTCATTGCAGCCAATGCGTCAATTAAGGCGACACAAGCACCCGTAATCGCTGCCGTACGGGTACCTCCATCAGCCTGAATCACATCACAATCTAATAAGATAGTATTTTCTCCTAACTGTTTTAGATCCACACTGCTACGCAAAGCCCTGCCAATCAAACGCTGAATTTCTAAGGTGCGTCCTGTTTGCCTACCCCGATTTGCCTCTCTATCCATACGGGTATGTGTTGAACGCGGCAACATACCATATTCGGCGGTAATCCATCCCTGACCTGAATTTTTTAAAAACTTTGGAACACCCTCCACGACACTGGCATTACATATCACTTTAGTGTTGCCAAACTCAATTAACACTGAACCTTCTGCATATTGAGTATAGTAACGAACAATATGAATGGGTCGCAATTCATCAGCCAAACGTGGGGTAGAGCGCATCATTATTTTTCCTAATAAAAACTAGATTTTATTTTAAGAGCAATTAGAATAGTAGCCTTGAAGCAAATCCCTTATAACAAAGGTATAGTGGCATGATCCATAGCATGACGGCTTTTGCCAGAAAAGAAAAACAAGCCGAATGGGGTGATGCAACTTGGGAGTTGCGTAGTATCAACCATCGCTATTTAGAGATAAGCCTCTCTCTACCTGAACCCTTGAGCTATCTAGAACCACTCATTCGCAAACAATCAAGCCAGCACCTGCAACGAGGCAGACTGGACGTTAGACTACGCTACAAACCTCCCGCTAACAAGGCTAACCCCATCGAAATCGACGAAGATCTAGCAAACGCGATGATCCAAGCCTATGCACAAGTAGCTCGTTTGGCGCAATCCTCTCACCCACTAAACCCCAACGAATTATTACGCTGGCCTCACCTGTTTAAGCTCCCAGACATTGCTTATGCATCGCTAGAATCTGATTTAATCGCGCTCTTCTCAGAAACATTGTATGATCTATGTCTGACGCGAATCCGTGAAGGAAATGCCATTTTTGATGTCATCAAACAACGTGTCATCAAACTTCAGACCCTAATCCATAACGTAAAAAAACAATTACCTTCTGTTCTTTCACTGCAACGAGAGAAAATTCTCGTGCGCTTGTCTGACTTCAAAACGAGTTTGGACGCTAACCGTTTAGAGCAAGAAATGCTATTATTTACCCAAAAAACAGATGTTTCGGAAGAGCTCGATCGTTTACAAATCCATCTTGACGAATTTGAAAAATCGCTTGAAAAAAACCAAGCGCAAGGCAAGCAGCTTGATTTCTTGCTCCAAGAGCTGAATCGTGAAGCCAATACTTTATCGTCTAAATCACTTAACGCGGATCTTAGCTTAATGGCAATTAATATGAAGATTTTGATCGAAGAAATGCGCGAACAAGTACAAAACATCGAATAATTTATGAAAATTCCAGGTACCCTCTATATTATCTCAGCACCTTCCGGTGGCGGTAAAACCAGCTTAGTTAATGCTTTGTTAGAATCCGTATCAAATCTAGAAGCTTCTATTTCTTATACAACACGCACAAAAAGACCAGGAGAAAAAGAAGGCATCGATTATCACTTCATTGACGAAACCTATTTCAAGCGTCTTGTTCAAGAACAGGCGTTCCTCGAGTATGCTACCGTTTTCGGCTATCATTACGGAACATCTCTGGAGTGGGTTACAAAAAAAGTTGAAGCGGGGATTGACGTTATTTTAGAAATTGATTGGCAAGGTGCTCAACAAATTAGAGAAAAAATGCCAGAATCTATTGGTATATTTATTACCCCCCCTTCCTGGGAAATACTAGAAAAAAGACTACGATTGAGAGCTCAAGATGAAGAAACAGTCATCAAAAATCGCATGGCGGATGCAAAAGCAGAATTAACGCATTATAGCGAATATGATTATTTAATTCTGAATGAAAATTTTTCTAATGCATTGGACGATTTAAATGCTATCCTCAGAGTCCGTCGCCTGCGCAGTGCTGTGCAAAAACACGAACTAGCCCCATTACTAGAAACGCTACTAAGAGACAGTAAGCGGTAAATAGAAAAATATTAGACCTCTTTCGAAACTCAGAAATTTAGTCAAGTTCGCGGCGAACAACTGGCGAGGACCGGAGTTTACTGCGAGTAAATGAGGACCGTAGCCAGGCGTTCAACAATGAAATTGACTAAATTACCACGTTTCGAAAGAGGTCTATTAGATGAGACGCGGTGTTGGCGAGCACAGCGCAGTTTACTCGATGAAAGTGCCTTCTTGTCTATGCAACTGATGATCTTGGGCCAAGAATACATACATTGCAGGCACGACAAATAATGTAAATAAGGTACCAATTGAAATCCCCGAAGCAATCACTAATCCAATATTAAAGCGACTCATAGCAGCGGCTCCGGTTGCTAATATTAAAGGGATAACGCCTAAAACCATGGAAGCTGTCGTCATTACAATTGGCCTTAATCGGACACCTGCCGCCATTTGTATGGCTTCACGTTTAGCACACCCTTCTTTTTGCAGATCATTAGCAAATTGTACAATCAGAATACCGTGTTTACTAATTAAACCAATGAGAGTCACTAACCCTACTTCCGTATAAATATTGAGACTGACCCCACCGATTCCTAGACTAATAAAAATAAGTGCACCACAAATCGACATGGGTACGCTAATAAGAATAATTAAGGGATCGCGAAAACTTTCAAATTGGGCAGCTAAACAAAGAAAAATAATAATTAATGCTAAGAAAAAAGCTAATATTAGCGCATTACTTTCTTGCTGATATTGTCGTGATTGAGCGGCATAATCTACACTGTACTCTGCTGGAAATATTTTTTTTGCCATATTTTTTAATTCCTTCAGTGCATCGCCCGTAGTTACTCCCGGGAAAGCGACGGCTGAAATAGTAGCTGAATTTAGCTGTTGAAAGTGATTAATGGATTCAGGCACTACGGTTGTTTTCAAACTAGCCAGGGTTGATAAAGAAATAGTTAGCCCATTATTCGGTAGGGTTATATAATAGTTTAGCAATTGCTCGGCATTTAAACGTTGAGCGCGCCCTACTTGAGGAATGACCTGATAAGAACGCCCAGAAAAATCAAAATAATTAATATAGTTTTCACTTAAAGCCGATGCTAACACGCTACCAATATCTGCCATGCTTAATCCAAACTGTGCTGCTTTATCGCGATCTAATTGAACTGAGACTTGTGCTTTGTCAATTTTGAGATCAGTATCTAAATACATAAATAATCCGCTTTGGCGAGCCTCCTCCATCAAGTTTTGTGAAACCTCATTCAATTTGTCATAATTATCCGTCGTTTTAATAACAAACTGTATGGGTAAACCACTACCACCCCCTGGCAACGACGGCTTTTGAAAAGCAGCAACCCGAGCACCTGCTATTTTATTAAATAAATTTTGTATTATAGGTTGTATTTGATTACTGGTAGATTTGCGTTCATTCCAAGGTTTTAAGACCATACCACCAATACTGGTATTCAGTCCATTAATGCCATCTAATTGAAAAACGTGCTCGGTTTCTGTAAATTTCCTAAAAATTTTAAATACTTGATTTGAATAAAGCTGTGTTTGCTGCAAACTTGCATTAGGTGCTGCGTTCAATAAACTAATAATGAGCCCTTGGTCTTCTTGTGGTGCTAATTCACTCTTAGCAGTAGCATATAAAAAATAAATACTAACTAGAATAATAACGGCAAATACACTTGTTACGCGCACATTGTCTAATGAACTACGTAAAGCGCGCTCATAAATAGTCCGTATTTTTTCGAATTGACGATCGATAAAAGCTACGAAATTATGATTTTTATTTTTTACCGGTTTTAACGATTTGGAACACATCATCGGTGATAACGTTAAAGCAATTATTGCCGAGATCGCAACAGCGCCCGCTAAAGTAAAAGCAAATTCGGTAAAAAGTGTGCCGGTTAAGCCTCCCATAAATCCAATCGGTACGTATACCGCTATTAAAACAACAGAAATTGAAATAATAGGGATCGCTAATTCTCTTGCGCCTTTTATTGCCGCTGCAAAGGGAGCATCGCCAGACTCAATATGCCGATAAATGTTTTCTACAATGATAATAGCATCATCAACGACTAAACCAATTGCTAAAACCAGGGCTAATAAGGTCAATAAATTGATCGTATATCCCAATAACAACATAATAAGGAAGCTGCCTATCAAAGAAAGAGGCATAGCGATAACCGGAATAATAACCGAACGTAGAGAACCTAAAAAAATAAAAATAACACCCGTAACAATGACCAAAGCTTCTATTAAACTGAGTATCACTTCATTAATGGCGCTATTAATATATCGACTTTCATCATAGACAATTTCTCCTTTTAGTCCTTGAGGTAATTGTTTCTGAATTTCTGGAAAAACTTTTCTGATGTTTTTAATGACAGCAAGTACATTTGCGGTAGGTGCCACTTTGATACCAATATAAACAGCTGATTTATTATCAAATTTTACGGCTGTATCATAGTTTTGTGCTCCTAATGTAACTATACCCACATCTTGTAGACGAATAATTGCACCGTTCTGTGCTTTAATAATTAAATTTTTAAATTTATCGACAGTATTCAACCCAGTTTCTATCGTTAAATCTACCGTTATCATATCGCCTTTGGTACGCCCTACAGCCGCAATAAAATCGTTATTTGCTAATGCGGTCGCCACATCGGCCGCAGTAAGACTATAAGAAGCTAATTTAGCCGGATCTAACCAAGCTCGCAGTGCAAATTGCCGCTGACCCACTATCTCCGCTTGTTGTACACCATCGACCGCTTGTAATTTAGGCTGAACAATTCGGATCAAATAATCCGTAATGCTGTTACTCATCAATTGCTGGCTATAAAATCCTATGTACATCGAGTCAATCGTTTCCCCTACGGCAATACTTAAAGTAGGCTGCTGGGATGCTGTAGGTAACTGGTTAATAACAGCATTTACCTTGGTATTAATTTCGGTTAATGCTTGATTCGGATCATAATTAAGACGCAAATTCGCTTGAATAAAACTACTGCCTTGTGTACTGCTCGATGTTAAGTAATCAATTCCTTGCGCTTGCGCGATAGAATTTTCCAGAGGCGTGGTAATGAACCCGGCGACAAGTGCTGGATCCGCACCGGTATAAACGGTAGAAACCGTGATAACAGCGTTTTCGGTAAAAGGGTATTGTCGAACTTGCAGTAAGCTTAATGAGCGTATACCCAGCACGAGAATCAGCAAGCTAATCACTGTGGCCAGCACTGGCCGCTGAATAAAAATATCCGTAAACCGCATCGATCATCCTTGGCTAGATAAAGGCTACTCGTCGATGATCATAGGCATCGCCTTATTTTGTGGCATCACTGTATTATCAATCGCTACTAAACTGCCATTCTTCAATTTGAGTTGACCGCTGGTGACCACAATATCACCTTCTTTAAGCCCCTCAAGGATAGCAATTTGATCACCTCGTTTATCCCCAGTTGTCACAAAAATTTGAACTACACTAAGCACAGGTTTTCCTTTTTTATCACTTTCTTTTTTTTGAATAATATAAGCTATTTCACCATAAGAATTAAAACTTATCGCTGTTTGTGGCAAAGTCAAATAATGCTTTTGTTCGGCAATTTCAATTTCTGCTGATACAAACATCCCGGGATATAATTCAAAACGGGGATTGGAAACGGTCGCTTCTACCTCAACATTACGCGTTTTTACGTCTACAATCGGATTGATAGTGGTGATTTTTCCCATGAAGGTTTTTCCAGGATAGGTATCTGTTTTGATCTTAACGAGTGAACCCATTTTCAACTGAACCAAATTTTGTTGTGGTACGTAAAAATCAGCATAGAGTGGATCTAAAACTTGTAATGATACGACTTGATCGCCGACATTAAGATATTGGCCCGGATTCACAGTACAAATACCTAAACGTCCTGCAAAAGGCGCGAGTAGTGTTTTTTTGGCAACAACTGCCACTTGTTGAGCAAGCTGTGCTTGTAAATTTTTTAGATTTTGCTGATCAGCATCTAAGGTTGCTTTACTGATCGCTTTGATAGCAAATTGTGCTGCATCACGGTTGTAGACAATCTCAGCTAATTTTGCTTGCGCTTCCAGTGCATGTAACAAAGCCACGTCGGAATCGGCGTTGAGTTGTACTAACACGTCACCCGCTTTAACCTCCGAACCTGGTTTAAAGTAAATCGTGCGTACTAGCCCTGCTAATTCCGTGGTAACGTTAACACCTTGTATCGCCCGTAAACTACCGTACGTCAATAACGAAGGCTGCCACCACTGATAGTGCACTGGCATAGCAGAAACGGTCACGATAGGCGCGGCATTATTACGCAGTGCATGTTGAATAATCATTGTTTTCATTAACTGAAAACTAAAAATGCAGGCAAATACGCTGATCACACCTATTAGCATGATAGCCATAGGCTTTTTTATCAAAGACAGTTTTTTTAGCAATTCCACCAACCTCCTCCTAATGCCTGATACAAAGCCGCTGTATCTGTATAGCGGCTCGCTTGCGCTTGAATCAGACTAATACGTGTTTGCTGGTATTGCCGCTGCGCATTTAATAAAGCAAGATAACTCACTCCACCTAAATAAAATTGCTGTTGCGTCAACTGTAAATTAGCTTGTGCAGCTAATTCTGCCTGTTTTTCAGCTCGTAATGCACGCGCATCGGCTTCCAATGCCCGCAATGTATCGGCTACGTTTTGAAAAGCTTGTAGTACAACTTGTTGATACTGTGCCTCTGCTTGATTATAGGCAGCAATAGCAGCTCGACGTTGTGCTAATAAAGTGCCTCCTTTAAATAGTGGTTGTAGCAATGTGCCGCCTAAATTCCATAAACTACTTTGTGAAGAAAAAAGACTGCTGCTTATAGAATTTGCTTTTCCATAATCACCCGTAATCGTAAGTTGCGGATATAAATTAGCGGTGGCAACACCTACTTGAGCGCTAGCCGCCGCCCACAAAGCTTCTGCGGCACGCACATCGGGCCGATGACGAACTAATCTAGAAGGGATACTCAAGGGCAACAACGTAGGTAACTGTAATTCACTCAAATAGAGATCGGGAATATGACTGACACTAGGGAACGAACCCATTAAAACAGCCAATGCATGACGTGTTTGCGCCTTGCTTTTTTCTAATGGGGGTAAGGTTGCACGCGTCTGTGCGACTTGTGTTTCTTGCGCTAATATATCGGCGCCGGAAGCACCTCCCAACTCAAATTGCTGTTTGATGATCCTGAGTTGTTCTTCTTGTTCATGAATCAATTGTTTAGTAACTTGTATTTGGGTTTGCAAGGAAGCCATGGCAATAGCTGAGGTAACGATGTTGCCTGTTAAACTAAGATAGGCGGCTCTCCATTCAAAATATTGATAATTGACTTGAGATTGCAATGCTTCTATTTCGCGTCGTGTACCGCCAAAAATATCAAGTATATAAGCAACATTGACCGATGCATTAAAAAGATTAAATACACTTCCTGCCGGAACATTGTTAGCTGTCGCAGTGCTATTAGGTGTGCTTGAATCGAAAAATCCAGCAGCCGACCCTCGTTGGGCTGACAGTTGCGCAGTAAACGCTGGAAATAAACCGCCTATACCTGCATTAAGATTCTCTTGTACCTCTCTTAATACAGCTTTTGCTGCCGTTAAATTAGGACTATTAGCGAGACCTCTACAAACCAATTTATTTAATTTCCGTGAATGGAATGAACGCCACCATTGTGGAGAAACGTTAGCGGCTTTAATAAAGTATTGTGATGCGCCAGCCTTTCCTGATAGGCCGGCGGTTCTATAAGACCAAGGTGACTCCGTGTAATGTTGTATTCTAGGAGGCGCAGGCGACTTAAAATCAGGACCTACAAGACAAGCACTTAGACTGACTAGTATCATGGTCATGATAATGAATTGGCCGCAACACTTGTAAAAAAAGTGTACGTAGCTAACCACCCATCTCCCTTGCTGATTTTTCAAACCATAACCCGCCATGAAGCGTACACTACCGTACTTGTTCATACTCTCATGATAGATGATATTTACAAGAACTCAGTAGACTTCTTTCGAAACGTGGTAATTTAGTCAAGTTCGCGGCGAACAACTGGCGAGGACCGAAGTTTACTGCGAGTAAATGAGGACCGTAGCCAGGCGTTCAACAATGAAATTGACTAAATTACCACGTTTCAAAAGAAGTCTATTATTGCATAATAGCTAGGAACAAGGGCTTTATTTGGAGTTAGGCATGCCTATCCACATAACATTCGGCACTCATACTGCAAAAAAACGCAAGCCGGCCTTACTGTATTTAGTAATGGGCGCCATCGCTATTGGTTTTGCTCCTGTCTTTGTTCGTTTAAGTGAAGTTGGTCCTATTTCAACCGGATTCTGGCGTGTTGCAATTGCTTTTCCTATTTTAGCGTTTCTTTCCTTTGCTCAAGGCTCAATTCACCCCAATCACGCGAAAGTACCCACGGTTAAAGATTATTTATGGGTACTTTTTTCTGGCGTTCTATTTGGTGGCGACTTAGCTACTTGGCACCTATCTATTCACTATACAACTATTGCAACTTCTACCTTGATCGCCAATTTTGCACCTGTACTCATTGCTTTATGGGGATGGTTAATATTGCATAAACCTCCGCAAAAAAAATTAGTGATTGGTTTATTATTAGCGATTGTGGGCGTTATTATGTTGGTCAATCCTGGCTTGTCTATGTATAGACACACATTAATAGGAAATAGTTTGGCATTTAGCACTGCATTTTTTTATGCAGGTTATTTATTAATCATCAATCGCGTACGTAAAAAATTCACAACCTTTGCCTGCATGGTGATCTCTGCATTTACGAGTATGCTCACACTACTCATTATCAGTTCAGTTTCCGGAGAAACCTTGCTCCCTCACACAGAAACTGCTTGGATAATTTTGATTGGCTTAGCATTGTTTTCTCATATTTTCGGTCAAGGTTTAATTGCTTATGCTTTACCCTATCTACCTGTCACTTTCGCATCGACCGCTTTATTAGTGCAACCTATGGTCGCCGCCATAGCGGGCTGGGTTTTATTTACAGAACATCTGTCATTGACTCAAATGCTAGGTATGCTGATTGCAGTGGCAGGTATCTTTTTAGCAAAACAAACGACCTAAAGATAGCCCTTTTCTAGGCGACTCTTAAAGGGCAGCTCGCAACGGTGTATTAGACCTCTTTCGAAACGTGGTGTTAGTCAAGTTCGCGGCGAACGACTGGCGAGGACCGAAGTTTACTGCGGGTAAATGAGGACCGTAGCCAGGCGTTCAACAATGAACTTGACTAACACCACGTTTCGAAAGAGGTCTATTAAAGTGAAAGAGCAATTTATAAAGCTGCCCTTAAACTTTTGCTAGCCATTTCATAGGTATCGGATGAAAGTCCTGGCATTTTAATGATATATTCTAATTGTTCATGCATTAATGCACGACGCGTACTATCAAATCGTTGCCAGGATGTAAACGGCTTTAGCAGACGTGCTGCTATTTGCGGATTTCGTTTATCCAGATATTGTATCTGTTCGCTTAGAAAACGATAGCCTTCACCGGATAGTTGATGAAATTGCACTTGATTTTCCGTACAAAATACTCCAATCAATGACCTAATTTTATTAGGGTTTTTCCAGTCAAATGCCGGATGTTTTAATAAAGCTTTAACACATTCCAAACTACTGGGTAACGGAGCACGCGCCTGTATTGCGAGCCATTTACAAACAACTAGTGTATTGGTCTTCCATTTTTCGTAAAAATCATTCAAGCAGCGCGGATATTCCGACGAATTATTATTAAGCAATTCACTCAAAGCGCTGACGCTATCCGTCATATTATCCGCTTTTTGATACTGCATAATACACAAATCATGAAAGGTAGAATCTCGTAATAACATTAAGTAGCTTAAACACGTATTTTTTAACCGCCGCTTGGCCTGTGACGGTACATCAAATAGATATGGCTTGAAGTCTTGATAATTTTTATAAATGCTTAATAATTGCTCGTGCAACGCACTAGCAATTTTTTCACGTAACCATTCTCTCTCACGATGAATGCCATCTACATCGATAATTTTCATTTGCTCTGCAAAATAAGCTTCACTAGGTAAATTCAATAATTCAGCTAATAACGCCCTATTTTCTTGCATACTATCCGTTAGTAGTGTCTGATAAGATTTAATCAATAAGCTTACGGTGTAATCTGACGATACTACGCGCTCAAGCCGTCGCATAACGATGCGGTTGGCGAGTTGTTGAGCAGCGTTCCATCGATTAAAACCATCATTGTCTTTTTGTATCAAAAAAGCCAGTTCCTCATCGTGATAATCAACATTGAGTTTTACTGGCGCTGAGAAATTTCTTAATAAAGAGGGAATCACTGCTGGCACATCTAAAAAACGAAAATTTTGCTCTTTTTCTTTAATAATTAATACACGCTGCTCACTAACTCGCTCCGTATCATCTTTTAATTTCAGAGGCACAGCTTCGCCTTCTAGGTTTAATAACGCCATGGATAAGGGAATATAAAAAGATTTTTTATCCATTTGATGTGGAGTAAGCGGACAACTTTGCTTAACGTGCAAATCAAAAACCTTTATTTCCGCATTATATTGATAATCAATATCTAATTGTGGCGTCCCTGATTGTTTGTACCATGAACGAAATTGACCTAAATCATAAGCGCTGGCATCTTCTATCGCCTTCACAAAAGCTTCTATTGTCACAGCTTGTCCATCATGGCGTTCGAAATAAAGATCCATACCTTTACGAAATAATTCAGCGCCCACTAATACCTTCATCATACGAATAAGTTCCGCACCTTTTTCATAGATAGTCATCGTATAAAAATTATTAATTTCGATATACGAATCTGGCTGCACTGGGTGCGCCAAAGGACTTGCATCTTCTGCAAATTGTAAACTACGTAGCTGTTTTACCGTATTGATACGCTCAATAACGGCCAATCCAATGCTTTCGCTAAATTCTTGTTCGCGGAAAACTGTTAATCCCTCCTTAAGACTTAGCTGAAACCAATCACGGCAGGTAATTCGGTCGCCTGTCCAATTATGAAAATATTCATGACCAACCACCTTGGTGATGTAACTATAATCAAAATCTGTCGCCGTCTCGGGGTCGGCTAAAATAGTTTGCGAATTAAAAATGTTAAGCCCCTTGTTTTCCATCGCACCCATATTAAAATCATCGATCACTGCAATCATAAAAATTGCTAAATCGTATTCACGACCATAGGCTTGTTCATCCCAATGCATAGCTTTTTTTAAAGAATCCATAGCGTGATAACATTTTTCCTTGTGTCCTTTTTCTGAAAAAATTTGCAATGCTATTTTTCGACACGATCTCGTCACAAACGTATCTTGAATAAATTCTAAATCACCCGCTACTAAAGCAAATAAATAACTCGGTTTTTTAAAAGGATCTTCCCAGGTGAAGGCGTGTTGATTATTCGCTAATTCTTGAAAGGCAATTTTATTGCCATTAGACAACAAAACAGGATATCGCGTTTTATCAGCCACAATTGTCGTCGTGTAAGATGCTAATACGTCAGGACGGTCAATAAAATAAGTAATCCGTCGAAAACCTTCGGCTTCACATTGCGTACAAAAAATTCCGCGTGAAACGTAAAGGCCTCTCAATGCAGTATTTTCTTGTGGATTGATCTGAGTTGTTATACTTAGCGAAAACTCGTCGGGAACCATAGGAATAATTAATTCTGTTTCACTGAGCTGATATTCACTTGGCAGCAACAGACGATTATCGAGACTGATAGCAATTAATTCTAATTGTTCACCATTAAGAATCAGAGGAATCTCTTTTGCCACTGAATTACGTAAAACAGTTAAGCGTGAACGGACCTGCGTCGACGCTTCGCCTAGTACGAAATGTAAATTAACAGTCTCAATTAAAAAAGCGGGCGGAAGATAGTCATCCAGGAAAGTGGTTTTAGGCTTCATAAATCCTCGATATGCGTTATCGTATGGATACGGTAGATGCTCTCACTATGGTCATTACGCTAGGAAGAATCAAACTAAATAAAAGTAACAACCCTCCGTAAACAGTCGCTCTGGAAAGCAATTCACGATTAATCAAAAAACCAAATAGACTAGCAAACACGGGTTCTAAAGCAAATATCAACGCGGCTTTAGGTGCGCTACTAAATTTTTGATATTTGTTTTGCCAATAATACGCCAAGCTGGTTGCAAAGATAGCACAGAATAAAATACCGATCATCGCTTGTGGCTGCAAAGCTGTTCTAAACTCGTGCCCACCTGCAAATAGTGAAACGAAGATAGCACTAAAAAAAAGCTGATAAAAGGTTATTAATTTATAATTTTCAACTGTTTGCGTCAGTCGCTGTAAATAGGTAATTTGAAAAGAAAAAGCTAGGGCAGAGATAAAAACCCAAATATCCCCTGCGACAACATGAAGGTGCCTGATATCCGTTAAAACGTAAAGCCCTGCCAATCCTATTAACGCACATATAATATCTAAACGAGTCAGCTTCCCCAATTTAAATAATGGCACCAAAAAAGGAACAAAAATAACACTTGTACCGGTTATAAACGCAGCACGGGCCGAGTTTACCGTTTCTAAACCGATAGTTTGGCAAAGATAGGCTACGGTATTAAAGACAGCAATAATCAAACTTCCGCCTAGCATAAGCCGCGTCGTTTTATGGAAGAAGGCCCATACCATGGTCAGCGATACTAAAGCAGCTAGGGTAAAACGCAAGCTAACAAATACAAAAGGGTCGACTTCGGTTAAAGCGTTACGGACAAGTGGGAAAGTAATACCCCACATCAATGTGGCTAAAATGAGATAAAAGTTAGCCTTGCTAGATAATTTCATGAAACAGAGTATAGTCATTTCTATCCCTTGCAACAATGGATGACTTGCAAAACGCTTGTTTTTTATTTAAGTTCTAAGCAGACGATCCGCATTCAAAAAATGCGACTACACGCTACTCTCTGTGTAGCTAAAAAAAGCTCATTTTCAACAATGAGAAATATATAAGGAGCATTTACTGTGTCTATACGAGTACTCGTCAACGGTGCCGCAGGACGTATGGGAAAAATCACAGTCAACGCAATTCATAAAGAAAGCACACTTGTATTGGTAGGGGAAACGCAAAGCACAGATGATCTCAAAAAATCTATTCAAATAAACAGTGCCGATGTTGTTGTCGACTTTACCAATGCGGCGGTTGTATTTGAAAATGCAAAAAAAATTATTGCCGCCAATGCTCACCCCGTGATTGGTACCAGCGGACTTCGGCCTGAACAAATTGAAGAATTACAACAACTCTGTAATAAGAAACAGTGGGGAGGCATAATTGCACCCAACTTTTGCATTTCTGCCCTGTTAATGATGCGCTTTTCAGAACAAGCAGCTAAGTATTTTTCAGAAGTTGAAATTGTCGAAATCCATCATGAAAAAAAACTGGATGCACCCTCCAGTACCGCGATAAAAACAGCTGAGTTGATAGCCAATGCCAGAAAAACACTCCCTCAGCCTAAGAAAGCACATGAAACGTTGTCCGGCTCACGTGGAGCATGCAAAGATCAGATCCCTATTCATGCGTTACGCTTACCCGGATTCTTAGCTAAACAAGCGGTTATATTCGGCCATCTCGGCGGAAATCTTACAATTACACAGGAAACAATTGAGCGCAACGCCTTCATGCCAGGCGTTATATTAGCTTGCCAAAAAGTCACGAGCTTAAAGAAACTAGTTTACGGATTAGAAATTTTACTCCCATGATGAAAGCTACCCAACTACACGATGATCTGCATAAACAATTAACCCGAAACTATTTCTTGTTGAAAGAACCCCTGATCGCAAAGCTGACCGACTACTTGCTGCTACTTGAACAATGGAACCAAGTTTATAACCTCACCAGTATACGCAACCCCTCTCAGATGATCTCAAAACATATTCTGGATAGTCTCTCTATTAGCCCTTATTTGCAAGGTACTCGAATCCTCGATGTAGGCACAGGAGCAGGTTTACCCGGCATTCCCCTCGCCTTAACACATCCTGATTGCCATTTTACGCTACTCGACAGCAACGGAAAAAAAACACGATTTCTTAACCACATTATACAAAAATTAGCGATCTCTAACGTCGATATTGTACAACATCGAGTAGAGCAATTTCATATAGGCATTTGTTTCGATTCTATCATTACCCGTGCCTTTACCTCCTTAACTGATTTTCTGCAAAAAACGCATCACCTGGCTTGCCAAAAAGGAATTTTCTTATCGATGAAAGGCCAATATCCTATACAAGAAATTAATAATCTTGATCCGACATTTTCCGTTATGTCTGTACACCCCATTCAAATCAATGGACTTAATGAAAAACGTCATATCATCGTTATAAAATTGAATGCCTAATTGTTCTCCCGCAAAAAAGAGGTAATTTTTAAAAGAAGCGGGTGTTTTTGGATCAACATTTATCTATAATAGACCTCTTTCGAAACGTGGTGTTAGTCAATTTCATTGTTGAACGCCTGGCTACGGTCCTCATTTACCCGCAGTAAACTCCGGTCCTTGCCAGTCGTTCGCCGCGAACTTGACTAAATTTCTGAGTTTCGAAAGAAGTCTAATTTATTGACAGCAAAAACACTTGCCGCGATACTCTCAGCTTTTGTTTTAAAGAGCCTAACATGAATAGCAATGCCTTGCGTGAGCTTTTTCTCGATTATTTTGCAGGACAAGGCCACCAGATTGTCCCTTCTGCTTCATTGGTTCCAACGCATGACCCTAGCCTGCTATTCACCAATGCAGGCATGGTTCCTTTCAAAGACGTTTTTTTAGGCTTAGAAAAACGAACTTATTCTCGCGCGAGTAGTATACAACGTTGCATGCGGGCGGGGGGGAAACATAACGACCTTGAAAATGTCGGTTACACGGCCAGACACCATACCTTTTTCGAAATGCTAGGAAATTTTAGTTTTGGAGACTATTTCAAGCGAGAAGCCATTGCTTATAGCTGGAAATTTTTGACAGAACACTTAAAAATACCTCCTGAAAAATTATGGATTACAGTTTTTTCGGAAGATAAGGAGACAGCAGCGATTTGGCTAAATGAGATTAACATCGATCCGGTACGTTTCTCACGTTGTGGAGAAAGTGACAATTTTTGGGCAATGGGAGATACAGGTCCCTGTGGACCTTGCACGGAGATTTTTTATGATCATGGTCCTCACGTTGACGGAGGCCCACCGGGTTCTACTACAGCAGATGGAGATCGCTATGTAGAAATTTGGAACTTAGTTTTTATGCAATTTCAACGTTCCGCCGATGGAATATTAACCTCACTACCTAAGCCTTCTGTAGATACCGGCATGGGCCTGGAACGCCTAGCGGCGGTAATGCAAGGAGTTACCAATAATTATGATACTGATATATTTCAATCGCTTATTAAAGCGGTAGCCCAAGAAGCCAGGATAAGTGATTTCGAGAATACTTCCTTGCGAGTAATTGCTGATCATATTCGTTCTTGTGCTTTTCTAATTTATGATGGTATTTTCCCTGGCAATGAGGGACGTTCTTATGTATTGCGAAGGATTATGCGTCGAGCTATTCGACATGGTCATAAGATAGGTTTAGATCAGCCTTTCTTTTACCGTTTGGTCGGACCTTTAGCACAGCAAATGCGCCAGCCTTATCCAGAATTAGCCAAAAAGCAAAAATCAATAGAGCAGGTTATTTTGCAAGAAGAAGAACAATTTACACAAACTTTGACGCACGGTATGAAATTACTTGAGCAAGAAATTTATAAATTAAGAGATAAAAAACAGCTACCCGGTAAAGTGCTGTTTCGCTTGTATGATACCTATGGATTTCCCGTTGATTTAACAGCCGATATAGCCAGAGAACATGGTTTAACAATCGACATGCCTAGTTTTGAAAAAGAAATGGAGCATCAGCGAAACCAATCAAAAGCGGCAAGTCAATTCACTACAACGCATACACTTCCATTGAGTGACAAACCAGTGACTGAATTTACCGGTTACCAAGAACTGGTACGAGAAGGTGTGTCTATTGTTGAATTATTTAAAGCTAATGAATCCGTTACAGAATTGCTAGCCGGAGATGAGGGATATATTATTTTGCTCAAGACGCCTTTCTACGCAGAAAGTGGTGGGCAAATTGGCGATACAGGACGGCTTATTGCTAAACAGGGTGAATTTTTAGTGACAAGCACCGTGAAAGAAGGCGGCGTTATTTTGCATAGAGGACGATTACTAAAAGGTTTTCTAAAAAATGAGGATCAGGTAACTGCAAAAGTCGATAGTGCTCAACGTCACGCCATTGCTCTAAACCACTCCGCAACTCATTTGCTGCACGCTGCTTTACACCAAGTCTTAGGTGAACATATCTTACAAAAAGGCTCTTTAGTAGAACCTACTCGTTTACGTTTTGATTTTTCCCATGCTACCCCCCTCAGGTCAGACACATTAAAGATGATAGAAGATACAGTAAATCAGCAAATTCGTGCTAATGTACCTGTGTTAGTTGAAATAATGACTCTCGAAGAAGCAAAACAAACAGGAGCAGTCGCTATTTTTGGTGAAAAATATGGAGACTTGGTACGTGTATTAACCATGGGCAATTTTTCAAAAGAGCTCTGCGGCGGAACACATGTTTCGCGTACGGGAGATATTGGCTTATTTAAAATTACTGACGAAATGGGGATTGCTGCAGGTATCCGTCGCATTCAAGCCGTTACAGGGCAGTTTGCTTTAGATTGGATTAGACTGTTAGAAGAACAAACCAAACAGCTCGCTAAACTTTTCAAAACATCTAGTACCCATTTAGTAGCCAAAGCACAGGATGAGCTTAATACCAAGCGAGCCTTACAAAAACAAATTGAAGAATTGCAACGTTCAATTGTCAGTATGATGGGTGATGAATTAATTTCTCAAGCAATCGAAATGCATGGTATCCATGTACTAATCAGTGAAATTAACGGCGTTGATGCGGTAGGACTACGCTATTTATTGGATCAACTCAAAGATAAGTTACAACATGCAGTAATTATTCTAGCCAGTAACGAGCAAGAGCATGTACATCTGATGATAGGTGTCGCCAAGGAACTGACTGATCAAATTAAAGCCAATGAATTAATTAACGCAATGACGCAATCGATTGAAGGGAAAGGAGGAGGAGGGCCTGCTTTTGCCCAAGCAAGAGGTGATAATATCGACGGCTTAGAAAGTGCTTTAAAAAATGCAAAGCGCTGGGTTGAGACACACTTAAATGGCAACTATGATTAGAGCTGAATAAACACTTTCACAGATATAATACAAATGGCTTTAGTTGTACAAAAATTTGGTGGTAGCTCGGTTGGCAATATCGATAAAATTCAGCATGTTGCCAATAAAATTATCGAAACACGAGCACAAGGTCACAAACTGGTAGTCGTTGTCTCAGCCATGGAAGGAGAGACCAATCGGCTCGTTTCACTTGCTAAAACCCTAAATGAACAACCCGATGCCAGAGAATATGATCTCTTGTTAGCCACTGGCGAACAAGCCGCAACGGCCTTGTTAGCGATGGCCTTACTGGCACAAGGCTGTCCAGCGCGATCCTATAATGGCTTTCATGTTCCTATTCATACCGATAATCACCACAATAAAGCCCACATTTTACACATAGAAGAGCACATTATACGAAATGATATTGAAGCAGGTCGAGTACCCATTATTGCTGGTTTTCAGGGTATTTCTACAGACGGAAATATGACTACACTAGGACGAGGAGGCTCAGATACCACAGCCGCCGCATTAGCCGCTATCTTGAAAGCTGATGAATGTCAAATCTATACAGATGTTGATGGCATTTATACAGCCGACCCACACATTGTTTCGCAAGCAAAATGTCTAGATAAGATTGGTTTTATTGAAATGGCAGAGTTTGCTCGTGCCGGAGCAAAAGTTGTACAACATCGCGCTGTAGAGCTAGCGAGTAAATATCGTATTCCCTTGCGAGTGTTACCCAGTTTTCGAAAAGGAACGGGTACTCTAATTCAACCCAATGAAATGCTTGGCATCGAACAAGCGAGAGTCACCGGAGTAACGGCGAGTCGCCAAGAGGCGAAAATAGCAATAAAAGGCTTAGCGTGTCAAAAAGAAGCCCTTAGCAAATTTTTTTCTTTACTACACGATGCACGTATCGAGATAGACATGCTAACGCAGCAGCTTACCTCCGAAACCCATATGGATATCACATTTACTTTAGCTCGAACGGAGTATCGACAAGCTGAACAATTACTGCAAACTCTGATTGAGCGTGGATATGCTACAGCCATGACGGATAACAGAAAAGTAGCTAAACTTTCCGTTATAGGGATTGGATTGCACTCTCATCCAGAAGTTATCCATACTTTGTTTCAGACCCTAGAAAGAGAAGGTATCAATATTCTTTTAATTTTATCTTCCAATTTGAGAATTTCTCTAATAGTTGATGAATCGCAGGTAGTGCGAGGAATGCAAGCCCTACATCATGCCTTCAATTTAGGCGAATAATGATCACTAGCGGCTTTGCACAGAACCAAACATCGAAAGCAATTGAAAGCGCGTTAGCCTCAGTCCCCCTAGTAATAGACCTCTTGCGAAACTCAGAAATTTAGTCAAGTTCGCGGCGAACGACTGGCGAGGACCGGAGTTTACTGCGAGTAAATGAGGACCGTAGCCAGGCGTTCAACAATGAAATTGACTAAATTACCACGTTTCGCAAGAGGTCTAATGAAAGAACAAAATTTTTACAGCTGCTCTTAAGCTTTTCTTAAGGTTTTATTAGTAGGCTGAGCGGGGTATCTACATGTAACTTTTACAGCTTATTTCTCTAACAAAGTAGAACGAATTAAGCAAATACATATAGGTCGATTAACAAGTCAACTAAAGGAGAATCATAAAGATGCTAATTTTGACACGGCGTATTGGAGAGACACTTATTATTGGCGATGATGTTACAGTGACTGTACTGGGCATTAAAGGACATCAAGTAAGGCTAGGTATTAACGCACCTAAAGAAGTTTCAGTTCATCGCGAAGAAATCTATCAACGCATTCAACAAGAAAAGCAGAAGCATGAAAAGCTGCCCGAGTTTGAAGAAGATGCGGATGAAGAAACGGAACGCTAACGGGGCAGTATTCTATTTTACAAACCCTATGGTAGTGCTATACTCGCCAGCCATCGCGGAGAGATGGCCGAGCGGCTGAAGGCGCTCCCCTGCTAAGGGAGTATGGGGGCAAATCCTCCATCGAGGGTTCGAATCCCTCTCTCTCCGCCAGGCTTATCGACGCACTTTTATCTCCCAATCCTTATGACAGGCGGTCCCCCAGCATACTTCCTTTCTATCTGTTCTTTCTGCCGTAGAGCTTTTTGGTAGTTCGCTTTCTGTTTAGGCAATACCGGAGGTCCCGATCGTTGTTTAGGTAGACACATGCGGAGGAATAGCAGTGTACTTGCGACGGTATTTTCTGCCGACGATGTTCCGCGAGATACCGGTCTTTCGGTATTCGCTCGTTGTTGAGTTAATCTGCTCATAGACGTCGGTTTCTGTACAAACGATACTCTTCCGTCGTGTGGTTGATTCCAAGGTAATGCGGGCCTGGTCTGCCAAGATAAGTGCATCGGCTCTCGGCTGGTAGGCTGATTTTGAAAAAAACTAGCCGTATTGTTCACGCGAGAATAAGCAGACGGCGCCTGATTATATTGTTTAGCTTCCGAAGCAAGAGACCTTTTGTGTTGTACCACCACTTTTTTCTTTAACGATTGCTCGAGTCTAAATCGTGACGGCGGCGTCATGCGTTTAGTCACTAGCGACGTAGACTGCACTTGCCCGCTGGGGGGCATAATTTTTTTCTCTCTGGTATCACGAGAAGATAATTTATCAGCTTTCTTTATTGCCTTTTTCGGGACGCGATTTCTTTTACGTTCAGCGCGATCGTGTCGTTCTAAATATTGATCGGCCATTTCGAGGATATGATCTTCGTTCTGCACGGCTAACGTAGGTTTGTTCGAAAATACGGCTCTTTTTTCACGCTTTGACGGCGGTAATTGCGCTGTGCTAGAGGCAACTACTGGCGTCGTTAACATCGATGGCTTTTGAGTAACTCTCTGCGCCGCACGAACAACTGTCTTTAATTCTTCATTAATACTTCGTCGATCATTTGACTTTCGTTGTAATAGGTCTAATAAATCAACTTCCTCATTCCCTATTCGTAAACGACACTCTGCCTGTTCGGTAGTTCCCAATGATGTTTTATCAATTTCAATTTTGACTACTTTCTGGTGGCGTATTTTTTTTGGAGTAGAAGGTTTAGGGGTCGTCGGATCACCTTCTCTTGTTTTCAAGTGTTGTGACACATAAAAATCATCTGGTACAACACGCTTATTCCTTCCCTTCTGTGATGTTTTAATAATTTTCAATATAATTTTGTTCTTTTCACTTTTTTCAACTTGCAACTCACCAAGACGAGTCAAGCGGCTACTAAAATCAAGGATAGTCACTATATGAAGCCTAAGAGGGATAATGATATGACTATGCTCAAAATTAATCGCATACAATTGTATGTGTTGCTTATGTAAGGTCCTTAGGTAATCCATTAAGGGTAAAGGTCTCGCTACATGAGCTTGCAAATTTTCCCAATTCAACTGGCGTGTTTGGTCGCCTCCTCCCAGGTACAAGCCGAGTTGGCACGGCTCTGATCCACACAATACTCCTAAAAATTCTGTATAGAAGTTGGGTATGAGTAGCGAAATAGGCGCCTTTTGCTTGTTCTGCCCGGCGATGAAGAGGGCATCGCTTTGGCGATAGTACTGTACCGTTTCAAATTGTAGATGACTCAGCGCGATGGATGAATAACGCAGTGCCTTCAATTCTTTGGCATCAACGGATGTTGTCCCTTCTGAGTTGTCCAAATGGAGTACGTTGGCGTCGTAGCCAAAGCGCAGCTCACCGGTGGCTACGCGGCGGGGTAGTTGGTAGTATTGCCCATTGGGTTCTTTGAGCAAAAATAGCGTTCGACCTGATTGTTCGTAATCGTTTAGGACTATCCGTGTAGTGGAGCCTGTTTGTTTGCTGCTCGCATGAACGGTGATGGTGAGGGTCAGTGTGCTCCCCTCGGCTGTGAGCGCGATCGAATCGCTCGTTACGCCAAGCAGCTGGCTTAAATCAATCAAATCCACTGCGGTAGTGTCTGCCGGCGGTGTTTGTATATCTAGCACAATCTGATCGTTTGCTCGAACCCGGTACGTGTTGGCTCCAGCTCCGGCAATGTAAATCTTTTTCTTTTGACCCGAACCACCTACGATATCAAAGATTTGGTGGTGGCGGCTGCCGAGTATCAGTTCGCTTTCAGGCGTGCTAGCATGCTGTGTGAGTGCCAGCGTGGGATGAGTAATGCTTTTCATCCGTTGCAGTAAGGACGCACTGCTTTCTGTCGCGTATGGCGTCACATAGAGTAGCCCCGCTCTGACGGGACCTGTATCCCTCGCCGGTATCGGAAAAAGTAAATAGCCTTCCTCGGTGCTGAAACCAAACTGTGTTACCTGACGATTTTGAATCGGATAGAAAAGTTGTAGTACTTGCCCGTTGATACTGAGGCTTATCGCGTTTTTCGTGCTATTGAACTGTATCTCCGTGATATTGGCTAATCTGGCCCCTACGCGGCTAATGAGGTGAGTCCCGATCCCGCTTATTCCCGTCATCCATTGCGCTTCAATCCGAATGGACGCGACCTCTGTTGTGGTAGAGGACAGAAAAACATGACTAGGCGCGGGTTCGTCACTGAATATTAAGCGGTCGTCAGGATGTAATATCACTGTCTTCAGTGTCGCTTGATGGCCTATCGTTATCTCATCTCCCCCACCTTTTCCATCGAATAGTGCGGTGTCTTGCCCCGCACGAAAGCTATCTTTTTTGTTAGGTCGACCTAGCAATTTGGTGATTCCTTTTAGCCATAGTAGAGGTGGATTCTCATATCCTACCAGGATGTCGCCTGCTTGATTGGCACTGCTAGCAAAGTCTAGGCGGTTCTCGCTTGAGCGAAGGTTAGATGCGTCAATGAGGTTCTGGCCTCCCAGTAGATCTATCTGACCTGAAACGACTCCGTCTAAAAAGGCAACGTCATCTTTTGTCTTACTCCCTCGAATACTCACGCGTCCCGCCCCTATCTTAAACAAATGGGGTCTATCAATACTGGTAGCATACTGGTCATCCCCCGCTCCTAAATCTACCAGTACAACCCCTGATCCACTGACTTCTTGTAAATCAATACCTGGCCGGGTCATCACCACCGCATTGTGACACGTACTCGCATGATGATGGGTTGTGTTTAACCGGATTGCCACTTCTAACGCACTCAGTGGCTTAGGTAACAGTGTATGTTCCGTGGTACGTTCAACCACTCCTTTCCACCGCCCACAGTCGCTCGGGTTCCAAGCATCATCACCCCGAGTTAACTTAGGCACGCTGGCTGTTAAATCAAGTTCGCTAGCTGGGCTACAATGGTAATCTACCCAGTTCAGGATGACGAGATTGGACTGGTCAAAAGGCGCTCGTAGGCCAGTGACTGGTGCGCCGCGTAATGCGTCGAAATAAACATGGTCATCGCTAGACTCTAGCCATGACGTGGACGTCGATGTTTCCGTGATACAGTAAGAGAGATCGATAGGATGCTGCCTACTACCGCCAATTTTATATCTTTTCTGACCTGTATACGTCTCCTGAACCGTTACTTTATTGCCTTTCAGCGTCATCACCGACGCGACGATGTCAAGCTGTTTTCGTCCTCGGTCGTTAGGGTGGCCGTACCATTGCTGAATGTGCCCTTCCAGTAAGCGATTGTTAGCTTCTGTTCTCTCTTTCGCATCTTGTAGATCACTACTTACGGCCATTCCAACAAACGCCCGTATTCCTTCACGTAAGGTTTCTCCACCCGATAAATGAATGACTTCTTTGAGCTTGGCAACTTGTTCTCCCGCTTTACCTGCATCTAAAGAAATCATTAACACTAAGGTGAGCGCCATACCCGCAGGGCCAGCCTCTACTCCCGCCATTTCAAAACCGGCTTCTGTTACGGACAGCACTAACATCTCACTGTTCATCATCAAGCTTGCCGCCACATCTTCTCCCGCATGAAAACGCAGAGAATCTTGTAGTACGCCCACAATCATGGGAATCCCCGCTACGGTTCGGCCAATCGGTAGCGACAGCCTCCCTATCGACCGCAGCGCAAGACTCTCGCTTTCAACAAATGTCCCCAATCGCTCTGTGAGTCGACTTCCTAAGCTGGATAGTCCCATCCCGCCTACTGTCCATCCAATAGATTCCACATCTCCGTGTAACACCCCTTTCACCAGTTGGTAACCTAAATACGCTTGGTTTACTGTGTTCAGGGTGCTGCCGAGTCTTGTACTACCACTTGCGGGCTTCTTTACAACTGTCTCTTCTACGACATTCGTCCCTACACTCTCTGGCAGCATTCCTTTTTCGTTCAAGGACTTCTGCAAAGTCTCATAATCACGCTCTAATTCCTCTGAAGTCCATTTATCTATCTCTTCCGGTAGTAATCGACAGAACCTCCTTGCCGAACGTTTCACCCTCGCTTGTGTACTGCAAATGGGCAATGTAGTTAACTGTGACCTAGCTGTCAAACTACTTATTCTTTCTGCCAATGGAGTTTTTTTATTTAAATCGAGAGAAATTTTAATGATCACTCGACTTAAAATATTTCGTTTCTCAAAAACGAGATATCCCTGTTTTATTCCAGTAGCTGCATCCATCTGTATGACCAGTGGATATTTTTCTAAATAAAGGATTTGATCTTTCGCATTGCGGCTGTAATTGTCTGGATTTTGAAAAACAGGATCATCTATCGTACAAATTGCACGCTTCTTACGACTACCCCCACCGCAAGCGCCAGGGGGTAAAAACATCTCATCGACATCAAAATCAAGATCAGGATAATCAATTTCAGAATTAAAATCAGAATTCTCCTCTACATCAGAAATTGGAATTTCTTCAACATTTTCAGCAGAGTTATCTTGCCATGAAACGGCACTTACCCTAGAAACAGCATTAACCATATCAGGAAATACGACATATTCACTATAAAAATTTTTCTTTCCTTGTGCACTGCCAGATAACACAAGGCCTCTTCCCACAAAAATAACTTGATACCTAGTATTTAAAGGTGGAATATAAAATTTTTCTTCAAATTGCTTAGATAGATACCTCTCTATCGGTACTAGCCCTTGTTGGAAAACAACAAATTGGTTTAATTTACTCCATGTTAATTCTTGATTTACCTCTAGTGGGTCTTGAGTTATACTCAGTAAATCTGCTTGATTTTTATTCAGTCTAATTCTCATCCCCCCACGCTGCACAGAGGGCATTGCTGCAAAATCTGTAAGGCTATATTCTGATTGAGTCGTCAGCTCAAAAAACCGCTGTGGATTAATTGCTTGATAAAATCGATGATAGTCAGCAAGCATCTTTAGCGCCAACTGGCGGCACTCAGGACCTACCCTTCCAATTATAATATCATTACCAATGAGACCAGGAAAATCAGATGCATCCACCGTCTGATACAATCTTGCTTTGCTTGGATATGACCAAAGACGTTCATTCTTTCTAGAGACATTTATCAAAGAAAATCGCAAAGCAGCAGAACCTAATTCAGGCTCCGAGACTGGAAAGCCCTGGAATTTAACATCTGTGTCATGGTAAACAAGCGTTTGGCCATCATTCGCTGCATTATTTAAGAGTGGCGACGCCATGCAGGCCATCCTTAAAATATCCGCCGCTGAAGCGTAGCGACGCTGATCCAGTAAACCCTGATACATCTCACTAGTAGGTATATAAATTTCCGACGACAAGCTAGATAAAATGTCCCTATCCTTCATAAATGACAAAGCAGCTATGCTAGATAACTCTTCGTGTAGGCTAATCCCTTTACCATTGTCTGTCGATCTCAAATAAGACTCAACAGCATCATCAACGATTAAAACACGACGATGAGATGAACCAGAAAGCGCTTTGGAATGCTCGATGATCCTGGGTAGATACGGAACTAACTTACTGCCATCCCCAACCCACATTGCAAAATATAACATTATGAAACCTTCTTATTTTTTTCAGAGTTAAGAATGGCACATTGTATCTTGAATGTAAATGGTAACCCTCCCCATGGCCAGGGCCTACGCATGAAATACCAGGAAACGCATCATGCCGTCAAAGTTATGGTAGAATCCACTTGCCCAGAATGAGCCCCTCAAATGCACTAGCCCCTCAAATGCACTCATGTGCACTCATGGCGGACAAATCGAAGCCTAATATTAGTTACGTGATGCAAACAAACTTTGGGGACGAGACGCGACGGCCAAAAATTTTTCAAACGCTTGATGTGCTTGACCACCTACTGCTCCGGCGAACAGATGTTGAACTGACATAGCGTTTTTTCGCATAAGACTTTTAATGGACTGTTCAGGTTTCTGTTTTGTTTTTTGTAATACATTGAAAGTGATCTTGCAATAGTTTTGTAGACACTAAGAAGCGAGACGTTGATAAAACCGTCGTTCAAAGATGCTGTTTGTAAGTTTTTTTACAAATTATTTTACCCTGTTCAATCATACACAATCATGTTTTTTTATTGCCCTAAAATCCTCAATTAACCCCTCTAGCATGTTGATAGTAAGTTCTACATTATCACTTAACGCCCATAAATAATAGTGAATGACCTCAGAATTATAATTAAAAAAATCATCGCTGCAACATGAGCCTGTGCCTGTACTTTTTTGATATATTCTAAGAGCAAGGTTTGTCGTTCTACATAATCTTCCAACCGAAAGGATTGACTATAGCCAGAAAATGTTGCTTTAGGATTACTTTTGTCGACAGTAGGTTTAATCGAGAATTGCTGAGCATGTACGGAATAATCTGGCTCTTTTGAAAATCGAGTGGGTAGGTGCTGTTCAAGAGAGGTGAATTCAAGGAAGATAGGGATTTATTTTTATTTAAATTCAAGTGGAGAAGCCTCGTGGACATGCGAGAAATATTCAGTAAAGC
>Ga0210402_10000283_pt1 | contig 57923 bp, 55 predicted proteins | sample IncBWC7MmetaG_FD_161055 | JGI IMG/M metagenome (GOLD analysis project Ga0210402, IMG submission 161055) | Forest soil microbial communities from Barre Woods Harvard Forest LTER site, Petersham, Massachusetts, United States - Inc-BW-C-7-M | ecosystem: Environmental > Terrestrial > Soil >... | reverse complement strand
AGCTTCTCGGTGGCGAACTCGGCGCTCAGCAACCCATAGGTCCCAATGACGATGTGAACATGGGGCAATCCTCGAACGACAGCTTCCCGGCCGCGATGCACATCGCGGCTCTGAGCCGGATCGACGACCGGCTGTTGCCGGCGCTGGACGCCCTTAGCGCCACGATCGAGCGAAAGGCCACGGCCTGGATGGATGTCGTCAAAGTCGGCCGTACCCACCTCGAGGACGCCACGCCGCTGTCAGTAGGCCAGGAATGGTCCGGATGGGCCGCCCAGTTGCGCGCCTGCGCCGCCGAGATTGGCCGCGCGCGTGAAGGCTTGTTCGAACTTGCCCTGGGCGGCACGGCGGTCGGAACCGGACTCAATGCCCCCAAAGGCTTCTCCAAGCATATCGCGGCAAAAATCGCCGAGCTCACCGGCAAGCCGTTTGTCACGGCGCCGAACAAGTTCATGGCGCAGGGTTCGCTCGATGCAATGGTGCGGGCTTCCGCCGCCCTGCGCGGTGTTGCGGTGGCGCTAATGAAGATCGCGAACGACATGCGTTGGCTCGCCTCGGGCCCGCGTTGCGGGTTGGGAGAACTCAAACTCCCGGCGAACGAGCCGGGCTCGTCCATCATGCCGGGCAAAGTGAATCCGACGCAGTGCGAGGCGATGGTCATGATCTCCATCCAGGTGATCGGGGAAGATACGGTCATCGCCTTCGCCGGCAGTCAGGGGAATCTCGAGCTCAACGCCATGCGTCCCATCATCATCAATAACTTCTTGCATTCCGCGACCATACTCGCGGACGGGTGTGACAAATTTCGTGAGTACTCGGTAGAAGGCACCGATCTTGATCGCGAGCGCATCCAAGCACATGTCAATAACACCCTGATGCTCGTTACAGCGCTCTCCCCGGTGATCGGCTATCAAAATGCTGCACACATCGCGGAGCGCGCGATTGCAACCGGCTCGACGCTTCGCGAGGCCGCCATACAATCCGGCAAGGTCACCGAGAAGCAATACGATGAGATTATCGTGCCCCGTAACATGATCGGCGAGGGACTGGCGGGCGCGTGACACGCCCCGCCCCGATCGGCCCGCGGCCTTGGGCGCTTTCCTAAATATTGTCTATCGGTAGCCGCGCGTCGGACGACGGCTGCCGAGGCTGGGCGCGCGAGCGAGAACTGCGGCGCGGCCGCTTTCATCGGGACTTGGAATCTGCCGCAAAGGGCCTTGGTCTTCTCGACTTTGGCGACGATCTCACGCCGTTGCTTTTATCAGATATAGCGGGGAATCGGACCCAGTTGCGGCGTCTGATCAGGCAGATCTACAAACTCCTCATCCAAGTAGCACCATCCCCAACCCTCGGGTGGATCGTAGCCCTCTATGATGGGATGGCCAGTTTCATGGAAATGAGCAGTCGCGTGTCTATTGCGGGACTGATCGCAGCAGCCCACTTGGCCGCACTGCCGACACAATCTTAAATGCACCCAGCTGTCGCCTGTCTTGAGGCACTCCTCGCAGCCGCGAGCGCTGGGTGTCACTTCCCGAATGAGACGAACATGTGAACAGTGCTTGGACATTAGTCCTCCGGCGATGACGCACCTAATGTTGGCACAACCCAGCATTATCGGCTGAGTGCCGATCCGTTAATCAACGTTAAAAGCTGCGATGACAACCAACGAACCAATTATCGATCCGAGCAAAACGAGAGATAGCGCTTCAATTGCGGAACTTGCGCGGCGCATACACTGCGTCGGCATATCTGCAATGAGGTACATCCCCATGATGACGACATTGAGCTCAGTCGAATCTCAGTGGGCCATTGTGTTGGCCGATGATCACGAGGCGCAATCGGCCACGAGCCGCGAACCGGGAGGCGTGCCGATCCAATACCGGTCGCCCGATGAAGGGATGCCCTTGCTCCAGCGGGCGCTGCGTCGTGCAATCAGCGTTGCACCAGCTTCGCAGATTCTGATCACCGCACTTCATGAGCACCGTGAATACTGGCAGCCTCTCGCTTGGTTTGTGAGAGCGGCACATCGATTCCTATGCGGGCATCGCTCGGCACTGCCTCTCTGCACGGCGTCCGCAATCTTGAGAATTGCTGAGCACTCGCCCTGGGCTACGGTAACCGTCCTGCCGGCACGTTGCTACGTCGCTCACGAATGGATCCTGAAAAGCGCTTTGATTCGGGCCTTGGCCGAACTCCCGAATACACGCGAAGGCATTATTACGCTAGGGATGCGCGACATCGAAGAGAGCCTCGATGAGGACTTTCTCATTGTCAGCCGCTCCTCGGAAGATCGAGGCCTTAGAGTCGACGGATACGTGCGCCGTCCTGTGCCATGGGTCGCCGCGCACGTGAAGCGCGAAGGGGCACTCGTGGCGTCCGGTATTCTTGTGGGTTACGCGAACGCCTTCGCTTCCTACATTTTTCGAGTATGGCCAGAATTGTCGAGCAAGTTAAGGCAACTGACATCGTCCAGTGTACGAAACGGCCTGGAATGCGAATTGTCCGCCGAATTGCTGCACCATTCAGCCCTGCGGTTCCGCGCGCTTAGCTGGCGGCCACCGCTCCTGCCTCAGCGAGTTCTAGCGGTGAGCCGAAGCGGGTGGAATGGTCTCAAGACGCCGAGAGCAACCGCACGACTGGCTGAGTTCCAGGCAAGTCTCATACCGGACAGTCCAGATCGCTCGGCGGCGCTCCACTACTTTGCGGAACTTGCTGCTGCCAACACAGCGATCATCGGTGCTGACGCCGCCGGATCGACCAAGCGCTAACTGCTGCGTCTATGACGGAACTGCCATTTGATGAAGCTAGGATGGAGTCGATGATGGCCAAGAAATACACCGCCCGGTGCGCCTGTGGCGCCTGCCAGTTTGAATTCAACGCCGATCCTGCGTTCATCGCGATCTGCCATTGTCTTGACTGCAAAAAGGCTTCCGGCGGTGAAGCCGCGACATTCATGGGAATACCCAGCAATGATTTCACCCTGACCAGCGGCCAGCCCAAATCCTTTGGCTATGTAGCGAACTCCGGCAATAAGCTCTCTCGCAATTTCTGCCCTGAATGCGGAGCGCGGATCTTTACCGACCGCCTGCAAGGATTTCCCGGGATGATCTTCGTTCAGCTTGGAGCCCTCGACCGACCGGGCTTGATCAAGCCGGTGATGGAGATATTCACCCGACGTCGCCTGCAATGGGTGAAGGCATTGGATTTGCCGCAGTTTACCGACATGCCGAGCTGAATTTAACTCAATCGAGAGCCGCCCCACTAGACGGCTCCACCCCAATGGCGCGCGCGCCTTCCCACACCAATCGCCACTAATGAATCGATGCAGCCGCGATTGTCGAATCGATTCTTCTCAAGCTTCAAATTTCTGTCGCTCTTACATTAACTTCGTCTTACCCATATTAACCGCAGGCAGAAACGACTGCACATAGTATGACTCGTGTTTGTCAAACATCGATTTCTTTACAAGAGGTCCCCTTCATATGGACAGACGAAACGTCTTATTGGCGGGCTCTGCCGCCCTCATTACCCAAACCATTGTCGCCTCTGCGGCTACCGACTCGAAGCCCAAGGCCAAACACAGGAGTACATCCATGAGTGACTCGGCAAGCGGAGACATCTTCACGACCCCGGACGGGGTAGACATCTTCTACAAGGACTGGGGATCCGGTCAACCAATCGTGTTCTCCCATGGTTGGCCCCTGTCGGCCGACGACTGGGACGCGCAAATGATGTTCTTTCTCAATCACGGCTATCGCGTGATCGCACACGACCGTCGCGGCCATGGGCGCTCAGGTCAAGTCGCCACCGGCCACGACATGGATCATTACGCATCCGATCTTTCTGCGCTCTTGAGTCACCTTCAGGTGAAGAATGCGATCCACATCGGGCACTCGGCCGGTGGCGGTGAAGTCGCCCGTTACGTCGCCCATCACAGCGAGGGTGGTCGCGTTGCGAAAATGGTGCTCATCAGCTCGGTAACTCCTGTCATGGTCAAGTCAGCCAGCAATCCCGGGGGATTACCGAAGGATTTCTTCGATGGGGTGCGAGCCACCATGGCAGCGAATCGCTCTCAATTCTTTTACGATTTCGCCCACGGACCTTTCTACGGATTCAATCGTCCTGGCGCGAAGGTTCAAGAAGGAGTGGCTCTCAATTGGTGGCGCCAAGGAATGATGGGTTCTGCGCTGGCGCATGATCAAAACATGATCGCACTGTCGCAAACAGACTTCACGCCGGACCTGCAGAAGATCACCGTCCCGAGCCTGCTGTTGCACGGCGAGGACGATCAAGTGGTGCCTATCGCGGATTCCAGCCCTTTGGCAGCGAAGCTCCTTAAGAACGTAACTTTGAAAACCTACAAAGGCTTTCCACACGGCATGTGCACTACCGAAGCGCAGACGATCAACAGTGATCTTCTGGCCTTCATTCAATCGTAATCGTCGGCGCTCAATCTACCAAACGGAGATAGCAATGAAGACTGTATTGATTACTGGAGCTGGTACCGGCTTCGGCCATGAAGTAGCGATGCGCTTGGCAGAGAAAGGATTCCGAGTGATTGCGGCCGTGGAGATCTATGCTCAAGTGCAGACACTGAAGCGTGAGGCGGCGCGACGCAAAGTCAGCCTCCAAGTCGAGAAACTCGATGTGACTGACAGCGGCGATCGAATGAAGGCACTTGGCTGGAACGTCGAGATCTTGGTGAACAATGCCGGGCTCCTGGAGGGCGGCTCCGTTGTGGACGTCCCGGGACTTAACATGCGAAGGGAATTCGAGGTCAACGTTATCGCACCGCTCCTCTTGACTCAAGGTATCGCTAAACAGATGGTGAAGCGCCGAAAGGGAAGAATCGTCTGGGTGTCATCGCGAGAGGGGCTGAACGTCAACCCATTCACAGGTATCTATTCCGCCTCCAAGCACGCGGTCGAAGCAATTGCCGAAACGATGGCGCTCGAACTCCAGGAGTTCGGGATCGAGGTCGCGACGGTCAATCCGGGTCCCTTCCTCACCGGTTTCAACGATCGGGGCTTCGAGACGTGGCGCAGTTGGGAAGACGACCCGTCTGCGCGACTCTATGACTACTCCAAGTTGGCGTTCCCTCGAGCACAGTTCGACCCAGAACCGGTGTACGCTACCATGACTGCCGTAGCCGCCGGCGAGATCGACACGTATCGCAATCTGGAGCCCAAATCCATGCTTTCGGAGACCAAGAGCAACATAGAAGCACCTTGGAATCGAAAGATTAGGGATGGGCTCGGGACTCGGCCCGCAAGCCTTCAGAAGTCCTACGAGATGAAGCCCGAAACCCCGGTATCGTGAACGACAACCAACCTCGCAGTCTGATCCGCTCCCGGTCGAATTTCCTGCTAGGCGAGCGGATCAGACCTGCAGGCGTTTCCAACTAAGGTACGCTGCCCCCAAGGCGTCACTCGCACACTCTATTGACCTCGCTACTCATTTGGCCAATTGAGCCTCACCATTGCCGAAGGACCAATTTTCGCGAACCACTTCGACGAGGTTTATCAGGAGGTCTCCAGGTAATACACCCGCCATCTTTGAAAGGTTGGACGCGAGCGCCGCATACAAACGTTTCTTGTCGTCCTGGCTCCGACCGAGATTCAAGAAAATCTGTATCACCACAAATCCATCAGTTCTCTCGATTCCCAGATAGGTTGGATCGAACCTAAGCTCGGCGGCCGTTTTTTCCGAGAAAACTTGGAAGCGTTCGGCGAGCGGCACCCGCACTTCGAGCAACGATTGTTGAATCGCCTCGCCAATGGCCTTGATCCGACTTTCGCCATAGTGCCCTTTCAGGGTATCGATGCGTACGAATGGCATTCTCTTTCTCCGCCTATGGAATGGTGGAATCGTGGCGCTGTCCTGGCTGCGTTGAACTGGCGCAATCAAGATCGCCCTACGTTTCGAGCTCAGTCTCGGCGAAACGATTGAGGCGCGGCGTTAAAAGGAGTTAAGCCGCAGCATCATCATCGAGAGGCATTCAAAACGCGCGCTCAGTGGCCCTGTCTGCCACTAACCATTCGGCCCCTCGCGTACAGACATCATCGATCCAAGCAATTTGCGAAACGATGATTCAATCGACCAGGGTCCAGTGGCTTCTAAACTCATTCGTGCAAAGTGCAGAGAGTTTGTTGCTACACAAAGGAGAAAATGTATGGCGAAATCCAGCCCGCGCAGCGCGCTTATTTCCATCACCAGCTATCACGGGGTCATCTATCCGGACGGCACCAAGACAGGTCTTTTTTACACCGAGGCCTTCCACCCGTATGAAGTGCTGACAAAAGCAGGCTATGAAGTGGACCTTGCTTCGGAGACCGGGACCTATGGCGTCGATGACTTGTCGACCACCAAACAGTTCCTTAATGGAGCGGACAGGGTCGCGTTTGATAACCCAGAACATCCGTTCAACGTGAAATTAAACACACAGCTCAAGAAAGCCTCTGATGTTCGCAAAGAGGACTACAGCGTGTTCTTCGCATCGGCCGGACACGCAGCCCTATATGACTATCCGAAGGCACGCGGACTGCAGTCGATTGCGGCGGACATTTGGACTCGCGGAGGCATTGTCGCCGCCGTATGTCATGGTGCGGTGATATTTACCGGCGTCAATGACTCTAAAACTGGCAAGTCAATTATCGATGGAAAGGCGGTAACAGGGTTCACCGTCGAGGGCGAGGTGGTTTTGGAGGTCTTCGATAAGCTCAAATCAGACGGTGTCGCTTTCGTGGTCGATGCAGTCGAGAAGGCAGGCGCCTATTACAGCTCCCCGATGCTTCCCTTCGATGACTACTCGATCAGCGTTGGACGCTTGATCACAGGCGCCAATCCCCAAAGTGCTCGCAGCACCGCGCAGCGAGTGGTAAAGGCTGTCGAAAAATTTTCGAAATAGGCGTCATCACAGCCCTAGCCGAGACTTGGTCAGGCCGTTCGACCACATGAAAAACATGTGGTCGATTTCATTGCTTCGATGTGTGCATACCCGCCCTGGGACCCTACCGCCAGTAGGTTGAGCAGTTTCCACACTTTTTCGTATTTACATGAAGGAGCAGCAGCGATGAGCGGAAGCGCGGACACCGAGCCTGACGACGCGAGTATCCCACCGGACAGAGAGGCGCTGCTCGATGAGCTGGCACGATGCTTTGTCCAAGCGGCAGTCACGAGACTGCTTGAGGAGCTACGCAAAGCCAGCGACGGACTTCGAGACAAGTGCCCGTCTGGCGGGCATGCAGAAAAGCAAGCAAATCCCGATCAAGGCCTTCCAGCAGTTACCGTGCGACGGCCGCGACCTCGGCAACGCAAGACCGCCGCGAGAAGCCGACGCGGCGCCGGTCATGGACTCGACGACAACAAATAGCGAAAAAGGGCGCCCTAGCTCTCATCCAACCTGTGCCTGAGGCTTCGCGAAGCACATCGCTCAGGCCCGGCGCGACTTACACTGCTCTGATTCCGCGAAGTGTAGGTTCGAATCGGATGCACGAATCGAACCTACTTCCAATTGATTCGCATAGTACTCGAGTCTTTTCAGCGCCTTGCAAAGCTGTATAGCTCCAAGTTGCGGCGAGCTTTCTTCGGACGCACCCCTGAGCTACTGCGGATCCTTGCGCGCAAATTGAGTGCGACCTTTCGTGATTAGCGGAAAACTCAATCGATCTTTCTCGGCGTTTCAATTTCGCGGAATTCTCGGCGCGCGTCTATTTCAGCGCCCTGGCACCGCATGATCGACCAGGAATCGCAGCGACCCTTCTTCTTGGCGCCAGCACGATATGTCCTGCTGCCATTGGCCAACCTCATCACCGGCTATTCGGTGAAAGCCATGGAACGGAAGATCGAGCGGGGCGACTGGCAGGAGGGGAAAGTGTGGAAACGGGCACCGGACGGCCGCATTGTGATCGACATCACGGGATATCAGAAATGGGTCGAAGATCGATAGTCAATGGAGTCAGCGCCTTCGGCGCTGATCGGATCCAGTTCGATTTTGAAGTTGACGGCATTCGCTATCGCCCCACCGTGAAGCGAGAGCCCACGGAAGCGAATCTTAGGCGCGCTCGCCGACAAATGGCGGACATCAAGCGGCGGATTGCCGAAGGCGCGTTCGCATTTGCCGAGGAATTTCCCGACTATCGCCTCACCAGACACGTGGCCGGTACGCCACCGCCGGCCCGGCGCACTTGCAACCGGGTTTTTGACGAGTTTCTGCTCGAATGCCAGTCACGCATTGCAAAGAAGGACCTGGCATACGTGACGGGACGAGGCTATCGCAAGCTCCTCGCACAGATCTGGCGGCCGGCGATCGGAGCCAGACTCTTCGGCGAGGTCCGTTACTCCGAACTTGCCAAGATTGTGAACGCCTACGAATGGACGAAAAAAACCTACAACAACGCGGTCAGCGTGATTCGTCGCGCCTTTGATTACGGCTACAAAGATCATCCGGAGAAGCACAATCCCGCCGTGGGCTTGAAGTGCTTGAGGATCACCAAGAAGGACCGACCTGTGGTGGATCCCTTCACGATGGAGGAATCTGAGTCCCTGACTGCACAACTTCGCGTCGATTGGGGAGATGCGATCGCCAACTACGACGAGTTCCGCTTCTTCACCGGTCTTCGGCCTTCGGAACAGATTGCCCTCCTCGTGACCGATTTCGATAAAGGCAAGGGCGTCCTTCGTGTCACCAAGGCTCGTGTGCTTCGGCGAGACAAGGACCGGACCAAGACGCAGGAGGACCGCAACGTCGAACTCTGCCCACGCGCTATTCAAGTGCTCAAGAGCCATTTGGAGCTTCGCGACTCGTATTTCCTGGCCGGAAAAATCAAGCATGACCGGCTCTTTTTCTTAGAGGACGGCAGCGCAATCTCTGACCCCGAAATTACGCGCTGGCGCTGGAACGAAAGCCTGCAGAAGCTTGGCATCCGCCAGCGCGGCCCCTATCACGCGCGCCATTCTTCGGTTACTTGGGCGTTGATGCTCGGAAAGAATCTACTCTGGGTCGCAAAGCAACACGGCCACAGCGTCGAGGTAATGCTGCGGATGTATGCCGCGTGGATTGAAGGGGCAACTGAGGCTGATATTCAGGCGATCCGAAATGCGATGGAAGCGCGACCGAAGGAGTCCGTGTCCCCTTTTGCTCTGGCGCCCAGTCGGGATTCTGTGCGCCAAATCGTGGTCCGTCCCCTTGCGTCCCCCGATTCTGCCAGTAGTTCTGCCAGTAGCCCCGGGGGCAAAAAGTTAAGTGTTGAAAAGGCTCAAAAAAAAGTGGCGGAGAGGGTGGGATTCGAACCCACGTGCCGGAATTACCCGACCATCCGATTTCGAGTCGGCGCCGTTGTGACCACTTCGGTACCTCTCCAGTTAACTTAAAAATCTTGTCGTTTACTTAAGTGCTTTCGGCATTAACTTAAATGGAAATTAGTCTTGACCAAGTCGACAACCCGGCAAAAAACGCATTTGTCAAGGGTTCGCATAAAGAAATATTCGTTTATTCTACCGCATCGGAAAAGGGCTCGCCTCTCGAAACCGGAACTTGCCCTGCACCACGGCACTCAAATGGATTATTAAACCGTGCGCAGATTAACTATACAAATTGACTGGCCACGCTGGACGAAGCTGACGATCGCATTGTCTGCCATCGTGCTGCTGAGCAGCTACACGCCAGTGCCCGGCTTGATCCACCAGATCAAGTCGCTCGGAGAGCTGCGCGTGGTTACGCGCACGGGACCGCTTGCCTTTTATCGCGGGCCCGATGGCGCCGCGGAGGGCCCGGAATTCGATTTGGCGCGGCGATTCGCCGACGAGCTCGGCGTCAAGCTCAAGATCACGCCGATGCGAACTTACGCTGAAATCTATGCGGCTCTAACCTCCGGACAAGCGCACTTGGCAGCCGCGGGTTTGAAGGTGCCCATGCAAGCAGTGCCCGGCATCGAATTCGGGCCTGCCTACCAACACGTGCGCGAACATCTGATCTATCGCCGCGGCGCCCCAAGACCGGGTTCCTTGGCCGAAATCGGCAATTCCGACCTGGAGATTGCCGCCGGCAGTTCGCATGCCAAAACCCTGGAAGATGCGCGCAATGCGTATCCGGATCTCGTCTGGGTGGAAAACGCCAGCACCAACTCGCAAGCGTTGCTGGACGGTGTGGCTGACGGAACCATTGACTACACCATTGCCGACTCGACGGAGTTTGCCTTGGCGCACGACGTGCACCCTGACTTGCGCATCGCCTTTGACTTCCCGGGAGACCGCCCTCTCGCGTGGGCGGCGAGCAATCTGGATCCAAGCTTTGCGCGCGACATGAGGGAATATTTCGCGCGGCTGAAGCTTGATGGCGAACTCGCCACCATTGTGAACCGTTACTACGGGCGCTCCGAGGACGCAGAGTTTGTCAGGGGTCCTGGCTTCATGCAGCATTTGCAGAGCCGCTTACCGCTTTATAAGCAATGGTTCGTCGAGGCCGCTGAGCAAAGCAGCGAGGATTGGCGCTTGCTGGCCGCGATCGGCTATCAAGAATCGAAATGGAATCCCAGCGCCTCCTCGTCGGCGGGAGCACGAGGGTTGATGCAACTGACGGCCGAGACGGCGAACGAAACCAAGGTTACGGACCTCTCGGATGCGCGGCAAAGCATCTTTGGCGGCGCCCGCTATTTTCGTCAGGTATACGAAAAGATTCCTTCCCACGTTCTCGAGCCGGATCGGACCTGGTTTGCGCTCGCCGCATATAACATTGGCTATGGTCACGTGGAAGATGCGCGTGTGTTGGCGCAAAAGGCCGGCCGCGATCCGGACTCCTGGCAGGACGTGCGCGACTTTCTACCGCTGCTCGAACAGGAGCGCTGGTATACGAAAACCGAAAACGGTTATGCGCGGGGATGGGAACCCGTGCGCTACGTTGACAACGTTCGCGGTTATCGAGATTTGTTGGAGTGGGCTTGGGGTGACGGTCCCCGCTCCGTCGTTTTGAATTAGCGGCGACTTTCGAAGAATTGCCGCAGCAGACTTGCGGCCTCTTCGCTGCATACTCCACCGAATACGTCCAACTGATGCGCAAGCCGCGGCTCACGCGGCAAATCGACGACGCTGCCGCACGCACCCGCTTTTGCATCCCACGCGCCGAATACTACCCGCGATACTCGCGCGTTCAGCACGGCCCCCATGCACATGACACAGGGCTCCAATGTTGCATACAGCGTGGCTGCGCCGAGCCGATAATTCCGTAGCGCCAGGGCGGCGGCGCGCAATGCAACGATCTCAGCATGCGCGGTAGGATCATGGCTCGCAATGGGCTGATTCCACCCCTCGCCGATGACTTCATTGTCCAAAACCAGCAGCGCGCCGACCGGTACCTCGCCTTCTTCGGCGGCGCGCCGTGCGAGCAGCAGCGCGCGCCGCATGAATTCTGCGTCGCTGGCCGGCTTCATGGCGGCACCGTGGTCAGCCGCCGCCTGCCGACGTAGCGCATCACGAAAATCGCGATGTACAACAGCAACAATGCGGCGGCGCTGTAACTTAAGGAATTGTGGATGCCGATGCTTGCGCCGAGAAGACCGACGCTCAAGCCGCTGAAGGTCCGCAGCCCGTTCGCGGACATGGTGAATACGCCGATCACTCGGCCGCGAATCTCAGCCGGGGCATTAAGTTGTACCAAGGACTGCGCCATGGAATTAAAACCGAGCTCGACAAATCCGGCGATAAATAGCAAGGCGATTGCCACGGTGTAGGTATGCGTTCGCGCAAATCCGGCGAGCGCACAGCACCAGAGCATGGCCAGGATATATGCCGTTCTTACCCTCGGCGGCAGTAGACCCCGGCTTTCCAGAATCAACCCGGCCAGCAGGCCGCCGGCGGCGTCCGCCGCCAGCAAGATGCTGTAGGAGACATCCGCGGCGCGTTGATGCCCCAAATCAAGCGCGAAACCCGGCATTTGCGCCTGGTAAGCATTGCCGACGAAAAAGGCGGAAGCACCCACCAACACGGTCATCGAAAGCAGCACCGGGCTCCGTCGCACCACACTCATAGTCAACCAGATATCCTTGAATCCTCGGATCCCGGGAGGCCGCGGCGCAGCGGCGCGATCGGGGCCATAGGGGGCTCTGATCAGCCAAACGAACATCGGGACATAGATGAGTGCATTGATGAAAATCCCGTTGATGGGGCCGAACGCCCTTATTAGGAGGCCTCCAACCGCGGGACCGACCAAAAACGCCAAATACCGTCCCGTCGCGTTGAGTCGAACCGCGCTGGGCACTTGCTCCGCCCCCACGATCCGGTGAATCAGCACCTGCGACGCCGGCATCCAGATGACCCCTGCCAAGCCGTGGATCACCAGCAGCACCATTGCCTTCCATTGCTGCGTTGAGTCGGTCGCAAACATCACGCCCCAGCCGATAGATACGCCCATGAACAGGAGCATCCCAACCTGAATGAGGCGGCGGATGTCGAAGCGATCCGCTAACCCGCCTGTGTAAGCAGCAAGTAAGAGGAAAGGCGCCCAATGGGATACGACCGCGAAGGCACCGAGCGCCGGAGAATGAAATTTTTGGAAAATCACCCAATAAGAAATCACATGCTCGATGTTGTCGGCCATCATCGCCGCGCTGCTGGCGAAGAAGTAGATCCTAAAATCGGGATTCGCGAAGGAAGTGAAGGCGATTCGCTTGGGCGCTTGCGCGGGCGAGGCGTCGATTTGAGGTTCCAAGTTCTTCAATGCCCTCGACTAAAGAGCCGCAATTTGGTCGCGACCACACTTCGGCTGGCGAATGAATTGGGACTTCGATTCCCGCCAATTCAGTAGAATATCGCCTTGAGTTTGGCGGATAAAGATAACACGAGGACTCCATGCGCGGACTCTTGTTGCTGGCAGCATGTGCGGCTTCCCCACCCGCATTTGCCAATGAAGGCATGTGGACCTTCGACAATTTCCCATCGAGCGCGGTAAAGCAGAGCTTCGGAGCCGACATCACGACCGCCTGGCTGGATCACGTTAGGCTAGCGACGCTGCGATTGACCAACTGCACTGCATCCTTCGTCTCCAGGGAAGGGCTGATACTGACCAACCACCATTGCATGGAATCATGCCTTGCGGAATTGTCCTCCAAGGAGAAGAGCCTGCTGGAACTCGGCTTCCGCGCTTCAGCCCGAAAAGAAGAGCAACGCTGCCCTGCGCAACACGCGGACGTCCTGGTCGGTACCGAAAACATCACCGACGCCGTATTGAAAGCCGATTCAGGGCTCGGCGATGCGGCGGCCAATATCGCGCGCAAAAAATTGTTGACCTCTCTTGAACAGGCCTGCGAGCAGGCCAGTGCCGGTGCGAGGTCCGGCAAGCTCGTCTGCCAATCCGTCCGGCTGTATCAAGGCGGCCAGTACTTTCTCTACAAGTACAAGCGTTATTCGGATCTACGTTTGGTTTTCGCCCCGGAAGCGGACATTGCCGCCTTCGGCGGCGACCCGGATAACTTTCAATTTCCGCGCTGGTCGCTGGATTTTTCGATTCTCCGAGCTTACGAGGACAACAAGCCGGCCAGGACGCCGAATTTTCTGCAGATCGATTTTGCCGGCCCCGGCGCCAATCAGTTGGTATTCGTCTCCGGCGATCCGGGCACGACGGAGCGATTACAAACGCGATCTCAACTGGAGTTCGACCGCGATGTATCCTTACCCATTGCATTGCTGCGCGCCTCTGAGTTGCGCGGCCGCTATATTCAATTCAGCAAGACTAACGTCGGAGACGAGCGGATAGCCCTAGCGCCGCTCAATAGCCTGCAAAATGGCATCAAGGTGCGGCGCAAGGAACTCGATGCGCTCAACGACGATGCCTTGTTGGAGGAGAAGTCCAGGGCAGAACAAGCTCTACGTGCGGTCGCCGGATTCAGCGGGACCGATCCCTGGAAAGAAATCGAATTGGCTTCGAGCCGCGAACGGGCGCTCTACTTGCCCTACATTTTCATTGAAAACGCGGCCGGCTTCAGCAGCGCATTGTTCCGTAACGCACGCGCGCTGCTCAGGGGCGCCGACGAACGCATAAAGCCCAACAAAGATCGGCTTCGGGAATTCACCGAGGCCGAGCTGCCGCGCTTGCAGCGCGATCTCTATGCCCGGGTTCCCGTTTATCCTGAATTCGAACAACTGACTCTTTCTTTTTCGCTTGAGCGCATGCGCGAATGGCTGGGTCCGGACCATCCCATCGTGCGCAGGTTGATGAACAGAGAATCGCCCGATGCGTTGGCGACGCGACTCATCGCCGAAACCGAAATGAATGATGCCGATTTTCGCAAACGCCTGTGGGAAGGCGGCAAAGCCGCCGTTGACGCCTCGCACGACCCCATGATCGCGTTGGCGCGTTCCATCGACGGTGAGGCTCGGGCAATCCGCAAGCGCTACGAAGATGAAGTAGAGGCGCCGACCATCAGCGCAGCTGAAAAAATCGCCGCCGCTCGTTTCAAGGCCTATGGTACCAACACTTACCCGGACGCAACCTTCACACTTCGCCTGAACTTCGGCACCGTACAGGGATGGGTGGAAAGCGGTTCGACCGTGCAGCCGTTTACTCGTCTTGATCGTGCATTCGAACGTGCCACCGGCGCCACGCCCTTCAAGATTCCCGAGAGCTGGATGCGAGTGAAGGCACAGCTGGACATGAGTACGCCATTTTGCATCTCCACGAGCAATGATATCGTCGGCGGAAACTCCGGAAGTCCGCTCATCGATGTCGACGGCAAAATCGTTGGTTTGATGTTCGACGGCAACATACACTCGATCGCCGGCCGTTACTGGTTCAATCCCGACAATAACCGCGCAATCGCGGTGCATCCGGCCATCATTCGCGAGGCGCTCGACAAAGTGTATGGCGCAAAAGACGTGCTGGCCGAACTACAGGCGAACTAACGCAAGTTCGCGGGCTTCAGGCCGTCATTCGATCAAAGATGCGCGACAAGAGCGCCCAGTAAGTGGCGGGCTTGAGGCGCTGAAGGATGTCCAAGTACTGCGCGTCGCGGCCGATTAGGATGCGGGGTTCATTGCGTTCAATACCGCGGATTATGCGTTGCGCAGCCGCAGCAGGCGTGGTGCGCGCCAGGCGCTCGAAACGATCTCCCACCTCGCTCAGGCTAACGCTTTCCCGCAGTTGCGTCCCGGTCCTGGCCTTGCGCGCGATGTTGGTCTTCACGCCGCCTGGATGAACGACGGAAAGCCGCACCGTGCTCTTGTTCATCGCCAACTCGTGGCGCAATGCCTCGGAGAAGCCGCGCACCGCAAATTTTGAGGCGGCGTACGCGGACTGGCCGGCCGGTGCGATGATCCCAAAGATGCTCGAAATGTTGATGATGTGCGCTTGCGGCCGGCTTTGAAGATGCTTGAGGAACGCGCGCGTCCCGCGTACGACGCCCCAGAAATTGATCTCCATCAGCCACGCCATCTGCGCCTGATCGAATTCGTCGAATTGACCGAGCAGTGCGACCCCCGCGTTGTTGAAAAGCAGGTTGAGGGCCGGAAAATCCGAGACGGCGGAGCTCGCGTAGTCTTGAATCTGTTTGGGGTCGGCGACATCCACGTTGCAGACTGTGACGCGCCGCGAATGCGCCGCCGTGATTTCCTTGGCAACCGACTCAAGGCCCGCCTGGTCTACGTCGGCAAGCGCAAGATCGCAGCCGCGGGCAGCCAGTGCAAGTGCCAAGGCGCGTCCAATGCCGCTGGCCGCCCCGGTGATGGCCGCGGCAGATCCCTCAAATTTGAACTTTTGCACAATTCACCTGATTTCATCCCGACAACCGCGCTGCGGCCGAATAAGCGCATTGGCGATTTTACGCGGCTAGGACCTATACTGCGAAGACCTATACTGAGAAAGATTTTTTGTTCAGCCGGGGAATGAGCAATGGCGGCGTTTCAGCGTGAAATTCTCGTGCGCTTCGGACATTGTGACGCCGCGGGCTGGGTTTTCTATCCGCGCTATTTTGAGATGATCAGCGATTTCGTCGAAGACTGGTTCGAAGACGGGCTGGCCGCGAGCGCACCCGGATTATTCCATCACAAGCAGATCCTGACACCCTCCGTGCATTTCACGGTTGATTTTCCCAAGCCGACGCGTTTTGGAGACCGCCTGACGTTCAATCTTTGGACCGTGAAGATGGGTCGCACGTCCTGCGAAGTGCGCATCGAAGCGTCCCACCATGGCGAACTGCGCATGAGCGTAAAACAGGTGCTGGTGTTCATTTCCGCCGAATCCGGGCGCGCAACGGAGATACCGCCTGAGTTGGTCAGCCGTATGGCGCGCTTTGCGGCCGATCCCGAGGCAGCGGCCAAAAACACTCTGGCGCCACGCAAAGGTTGATCGCCGGGTTGCGTTTATTTCGCCGTTGACGGGAATCGCGTCTGCTACGCGCTGCGCTGCTCGTTGCGGCTTCTGCGCCACTGGCTCGGCGGCGCACCGACCGCCTTCTTGAATGCACGGCTAAAGGCTGCTTCTGAATCGTAGCCCACTAGATTGGCAATGATTGCGACGCTGTCCATGCCGCTCAGCAAATGATTGGCCGCGAGTTGCATCCGCCAATTAGTCATGTACTGCATCAAAGGCTGACCCACGAACTGTGTGAATCGCTCCGACATGGCGGAGCGCGATAGCCCGACGCTCTTCGCCAGCGACTCGATGGTCCAGTCGCGGGCGGGATCCCGATGAAACACCGTGAGCGCGCGCCCAACAAACGGATCGCGCAAACCCGCAAGCCAGCCGGTGCGATCCGCCGGCAGTGTCTCGAGGTAGTGGCGCACCACGTCGACAAACATGAGTTCACTCAAGCGCCCCAGCACGCATTGTCCTCCCATGCGCGGCTCTTTCGATTCGGCGAGCGCGAATTGCACATAGGCGGCCAATGCACCGCCGGCATGTCCGGAAACCAGGATGACGCGCGGCAGCGCGGTCAGAAGAGGATTGTAGGGCCGCGCATCGCAGCCGAGAAAACCGCATACGAAGTGCACGGCCTCGCCTTGCGCATCGCCCATTGAAATGCTTACCGGCAGTTTCCCGTCAGCGGGCATGCGGTACAGCGTCATGTCCGGCGTACGGCGCAATCCGGGTGTGCTCGATAGCACATGCGTGTCTCCGTGCGGCAAGACGATGATATCTCCTGCGGAGAGCCTCATCGGCGGCTCCCCAGGAACGCATGCCCAGCAGCTTCCCCGCGTGATTACGTGATAGCAGACCAGATGCTCGGAGCCTGGAAACATCGCCTCCACGATCGCCTTGCCGGGCGGAGTTTCGGCCACCCAGGGCTCCGACGCCTGAACATCGAAAAAAATGGCGCCGGTAAGGCGCACGGCTCGCAACACATCCGACAATGCATCCATCACCTTCTCCACGGACGCTCGAGCAAAAGCGCCGGACGCGCAGTCATTCGAGCGTCGGCCGCGGCTCAGTAGAATGCCAAGCATCGAAACTGGTTCGATATTACAGGGGATGCAAGATGAGCAGCGAAAAGATCTACAAGGGTAGTTGTTTTTGCGGTGAAGTGCAGTTCGAGGTTTCCGGCGAACCCGCCGGCATGGGCTATTGTCACTGTGAGTCGTGCCGGCAATGGTCGGCAGGTCCGGTGAATGCCTTTACGCTATGGAACCCGCAGTCATTGAAGGTGACTCATGGCGCAGCCAGCATCGGCACGTACAACAAGACTCCCATCAGTTTCCGCAAGTGGTGCAAGAAGTGCGGTGGTCATTTGTTTACCGACCATCCGACCATGGGACTCGTCGACGTCTACGCAGCAATGCTGCCCAAGATGAAATTCCAGCCGGGCGTGCATGTGCACTACCAGGAATCTGTGCTGCCCATCCGCGATGGCAAGCCAAAATTCAAGGACATGCCCAAGGAAATGGGAGGATCGGGCGCCAATCTTCCGGAGTAAGCTGCGTAGAGAAATGGCCATTCTCATCAAACGCGCCTACGAGCACGCCGCGCCCGCGGACGGCATTCGCGTGCTCATCGATCGGCTTTGGCCAAGGGGCGTCAAGAAGGTCGACGCGAAATTCACCTATTGGATGAAAGACATCGCCCCGAGCCCAAAGTTGCGAGTCTGGTTCGGCCACAAGCCGGAGCGATTCAAGGAATTCGCCGGCCGCTACAAGAAAGAATTGACCGGCAACCCCAGAGTTGCCGAGTTGCGCAATCTTGCCCGGGGCAGGACCGTCACCTTGGTGTACGCGGCACGTGACCCTGAGGTCAATCATGCCGTGGTGCTGCAATCCGTCCTGCGCCGCAGTTCCTCGAGACGGAGCACTGCTCGCGGCTAAGGCGCCGATCAATCAACTCAATGGGGCTGCTTGACGATCCGCAAATACGGCTTCGGAGCCTTCCAGCCGGCCGGATAGATCTTCTTGGCATCCTCATCGCTCACCGATCCGGCAATGATCACATCCTCCCCCTGCTTCCAATTCACCGGGGTGGCAACCTTGTGCTTCGCGGTCAATTGAATTGAGTCCAGGGCTCGCAGGATCTCGTCGAAATTTCGCCCGGTGGTCATGGGATAGGTCAACATGAGTTTGATTTTCTTGTCCGGGCCAATAATGAACACGGACCGGACGGTCGCATTCGTCGCGGCCGTGCGCCCCGCCGCACCGCCGGCCTCATCCGCGGGCAACATGTTGTAGAGCTTGGCAACGGCCAGGTCGGTATCCCCAATCATCGGATACTTGACCGTGGCGCCTTGCGTCTCTTCGATGTCCTTGACCCAGCCTTTGTGGCTTTCCACCGGATCGATGGAGAGGCCGATAAGCTTGGCGTTGCGCTTGGTGAATTCCGGCTCGATCTTGGCCATGTAGCCCAGCTCGGTCGTGCACACAGGCGTGAAATCCTTGGGATGAGAAAACAGAATTGCCCACTTGTCGCCAATCCATTGGTGAAAATCGATAGGGCCCTGGGTGGTTTGCGCCTTGAAGTTCGGCGCCGTGTCATTGATTCGAAGCGACATGAAGCTGTCCTCTCGCGTTTCAGTAGAAGGTTGTCGCCCGATTATACGCCACTCGCGCCCGCTCGACGTTTCGCACCCAAACGCAGTTCCGTCGCCAAAACGGTCACTGCGGATCGAGTTGTCGCCCCCTCCGCGAGCCGGCAATATCAATTGATGAGGGAATTGACTCTCCTGCTCGCAGCGGTCCGCGCCGGTGAGGCCGGGGGGGGGTCGATCGCATCATTGCGGCTAACAAAGAACTCCACGCTCTCGCGCATCATCGCATCAGCGCCTCAGTCGCTCCAGAGCGATCACCTGCTTACCTGCGCCTCGTGAGGCGCTCGAAGAGCTTGCCAAGATCGACCGGCGACTGGTGGAGGTGGTGAAGTTGAAGTACTTCGCCGGCCTGACCACCACGGAGATCGCGAGTTTTTCGGCGTTAACGAGCGCACAATTCGGCGCGACTGGGACAAGGCGCGCATGCTGCTGCACCGAGACCTTGTACGGTGAGCAATGATCTGAGGCGCCGCGAGACCGCGCGCAGGCGCCGGGCAGGTGCGCGAAGGTCGCGCACCGCCCGTGGTCAGCCCTTGAACTTATCTATCGTCTCAGGCGATATATTCTGTCGCTACATAAAGAACTGTTCCGATACTATCTTCCCATCCTTGACTTCATAGGCACAGATTTCTTCGAGTTTTACCCGCCCTCGCCCTTTCATGGTCACATCCATCGTGAGCGCAAGCGCGATGGCATTTCCGGTGACGAGCGGCACAGAAGTCGTGCACCCATGCATCTGCTCAACCATCGACTCAAACTTATGGCCCTTCTCAATGATGGCACGCAGTCCTTTCGTTTCTTTAGGGAAGTCCGGCATATCGCGAGGTTCGATGCTGACCGCGTCCTCCGCAAATAGCTCTTTCTGGGCAGCTTCAAACTGTCCTTGTCGGCAAAGCTCGGTGAGACGCGTGGCGATTTGTTGCGTGTTCATGACAAGCTCCTTAGGTTGTGAAAGTCGTTGACGTATGAAAGACCTGCGCGCGATCGTCTTTACTACGCCAATTTCAGCGCTAAAACCAGTCGTCGTTTGTCCGACAGCTTCCGGGCCGGCGGAGGTGAACACGACGATCTGGTCCGAAGCGCCGCGGCGCGGGGGATGGACGTTGCGCGAGTGCCAACAGGGCTGCGGCCGCTATGGCACGTGTTCGTGCATTGCTGAACAGCGTGCGACGCGTGAAGAACTCAGTAGCGCGGTCGCAATCAGCCCGCAGGCGGCGGCAAACGACAGCCACAGTCCCGGAATGGCACGATTGCCCGTCACATGGATCAGATAGGTTGCGATCACCGGCGTGAATCCGCCGAAGATTGCGGTGGCAGAGCTGTGGACAAAAGAGAATCCGGTAGTTCGGACGCTCGCCGGCATGATTTCCGTCAGGAACACGATCAATGCGCTGTTGTAGCTTGCGAACAAAAACGAGAGCCACAGCTCCACCATCATAAGCCGGCTGAGTGACGGAGCGCTTACCAGCCAAGACAACGCCGGATAAGCCGTCATCAGCGCCAGCACACTGACTGCAGCTAGAAGTGGACGCCTGCCAATTCTATCGGATACCGCACCCATGATAGGAAGCCAAAAGAAATTGGAGGCGCCGACGCACAGCGTGACAGTCATGTAGTCCTTGGGCGCAAGATGCAGCACGGTGCCAGCGAATGTCGGCGTATAAGCCGTGATCAGGTAAAAGCAGACCGTATTCATAATGGTCAGCAACGTGCCCAGCGCCACCAACCGCCAACTGCGCGCGAGCGTTCGCAAAATTTCGCGAGGCAGCAGATGGTGCTTGCGTTTGAGGAATTCCGGCGTCTCCTCAAGCGACCGGCGCAACAGAAAGAGCATCGGAATTATCATGCAGCCGAGGAGCAATGGCACGCGCCATCCCCAACGCGTCATTTGATCGCTCGTCAGCCGCGACGTCAGGCCCAGTCCGACCACGGCCGCGAACATCACAGCCACTTGCTGGCTTGCCGCTTGCCAGCTCACGTAGAATCCCTTGTTCCCAGGCGTCGCCACTTCGAAAAGATATACGGAGACGCCGCCGGCCTCCACGCCCGCCGAGAGACCCTGCACCAGCCGCCCGAGGACAACCAGCAGGGGCGCTATCAACCCGATCGATGCGTAGGAAGGCATGCATGCGATTGAAACAGTGCCTATCGCCATCAATCCGAGAGTCAACAACAGCCCCTGGCGGCGCCCGCGATGATCGATATACGTACCCAGGGCGATTGCGCCGATTGGCCGCATCAGGAAGCCAGCGCCGAACGTCGCCAGAGAAAGCATCAGTGATGAGTATTCATTCCCACTGGGGAAAAAATTGCTCGCGATCGCCGCCGCGTAGTATCCGAAGACCTGGAAATCGTACATCTCCAGGAAATTCCCGCTTGCGACACGAACCACGGGCCGAAAGTCGGGTACGCGGCTGGCTCTTGTTGGGCTCACGGGTTTGACTGAACTATAGGGTATTTCCATACAAAACTATCGAGTTCGGGACGGTCTTACAAGCGAATCCACGCTGCGATGGATCCGCCTCCGGCGCCCCCTGTCGGCGACACATACCTCAACTCACTTGAAGGCAATTAAGCAGCGTAAGCTTTCATAAGAGAAGCAATAGTAATTGAGTAATTGATAAGGAATAGTCAATGATTAATTTTACTGCGAAGCAACTCAGGGCGTTTCAGCTGGTGGCGCAGCATCGTAGTTTCTCGCGCGCAGCCGCTGCATTGTTCATCACCCCAGCTGGATTGAGTATTCTGATACGTCAGCTGGAAGCTCAGCTTGGAGCGAGGTTGTTCGAGCGAACCACCCGTCACGTTGCGCTGACAACTTCCGGGACTAAGCTGCTCGATGTCGCGCAACGAACGTTGCGTGAGGTAGAGGACGCTGTTTCCGAAGTGGGTCGCTCCGAGGCGGTTAAACATGCGTCATTTTCCCTTGGAGCTCCGCCGCTCGTCGCCCAAAAGATGCTGGCACCGGCAATCAAGGAGTTTAGGTCCGGTCGTCCCGAGTTTCGCTTTCAATTATTCGACGGCGACAGTACCGCGACCATGCAGAAAGTCGAGGCCGGCGAGCTAGACATGGGCTTGGGCGTTTTCTTCAAACATATGCCAGGCGTTCGACGTACGCCCTTGTTCCGCTTCTTCCTGACGTTGATTCAGCTCGACGAAGGCTCCCTACCTGCACATGCAACGATCAGCTGGTCCGCGTTGAAGGGGAAGAGACTGATCGCCTTGCCAGCCTCTTTGCCACTGCAGAACTTCATTAACAAACACCTTTCGCGCGCAGGAGTTGAGCAGCAGCCGAGCTTGATAGTGAACTATTTGAGCACCCAGATCGGCATGGTTGAAGCCGGCGAAGGTGCAGCAATTATTCCCTCGTATTGGAACATTGATCGTAGCCACCGCAGGCTGCGAATGAGCCGGCTAGTCAACCCCGTCGCGCAACTCGACTTTTACCAAATTCGGCGCAGCGGAAGGAGACTTCCGGAAGTTGCTGACGAATTTACGGCTTTCCTGCGGCGCTATATTGACGCGCGGGCAGGGAAAGCCGGAGCGCTTTGAATCGTGCGCCAATTTACCTGTCGCGGTAGGTGTTCGCTCAGTCCTTACCTCGACGGATCGATTGCGCCGCGTCGAGCGGCGCAACCGATCGCTGCAACGACCACAGCCCCAAGCCGAGAAGCTGCTCTAGTTCCGCAACATCGGCAGAAAAATATTCCTCGAGTTCCGCACGAAACGACTCTCGCAGCGGCGGCTTCTGGCCCGCGATCCGGTTGAGGTGCTGCAGTGCACGCATGGGGTGGAGGGCAACCGCATGTGCTGCGCGCCTCAGCGCCATGAGTGCCGGCGGTGGCTGACGGAGCAGTCGATCTAGGCGGGCAGATCTCACCCCGATCGTCGGGTTCACTACCGGGAAATCCGTCCTGGCGGGGTCGGGGGGCAGTCCCAGAAACTCGAGGACCCGCGCGAACTGACGCGACGGATCGGCAAAGAATTCCTCGAAGAGCAAAAACAGACACTGATTTCGCGGGACCTGCGCCAACACCCGACGCACTTGCGGCGCATAGCAATATTGCGCGCCGTACTGCAACAGCTGGGGGTACGGCCAGCGCGGCGGCAAGCGCCGCCCCTCAAAACGCGGCTCCTGCAGTCGCCAGGCCTGCTCAAAATCACCGACGTCTTCCAGCTTGTTGCTCCACCAGAAGGCGTGCATGGAGTGCGCCGCCTCGATGGGGTTACGCAACATTGCGATGATCTTGGCATTGACGTTGCGCGCCATTATTTGACCGATCGCGACCTTCGAATACAGGTATAGCACCGATGCCTCGCCCGTCAGCGCGTGCGGCGGAGCGGGCGAGAAGAGCGCCTCGTACTCTGCCAGGGTGGCGACTTCTCCGTACGTGCGGAGGTCAGTGCAGAAGTAGGTTGGTTCCTTCCGTTCGGGTAAGAACACGGCTGGATGCGCAGCGAGGTAGTTAAACAGTGCGGTGGTTCCGCATCTGGCGGCACCGACGATGAAGAAATCCGGCTTGGGACTCATGCCATGGCTCGACACCGGGGCGCTTGATCGGCCCTGACTGACACAACAACACCTGAGCATACTCGAGCGCTTATTTATGCGCGATACTCACTCCCACTCGATCGTCGCCGGCGGCTTTCCCGATATATCGTAGACCACGCGGGAAATTCCCGGCACCTCGTTGATGACCCGGTGCGCGACGCGATCGAGAAAGTCGTAGGGCAGGCGCGCCCAGCGCGCGGTCATGAAATCAATCGTTTCCACCGCACGCAGGGCAATGACATAGTCATAGCGCCGGCCGTCGCCCATGACGCCGACCGATCGCACCGGCAAAAACACCGCAAAGGCCTGGCTGACCTTGTCGTAAAGATCATGCGTGCGCAGCTCTTCGATGAAAATCGCGTCCGCACGGCGCAATAGATCCGCGTGCGACTTGTGAATCTCGCCCAATATTCGCACGCCCAGGCCAGGGCCCGGGAAAGGATGCCGGTGCACCATCTCCTTCGGCAGCCCCAATTCGACGCCGAGTTTTCTGACTTCGTCCTTGAACAGCTCGCGCAAGGGCTCGAGCAGTTTCAATTTCATGTGCTGCGGCAGGCCGCCGACATTGTGGTGCGATTTGATCACATGCGCCTTGCCGGTCTTCGCACCCGCCGATTCAATCACGTCTGGATAAATCGTTCCCTGCGCCAGCCATTTCACGTCCTTGAGCTTGCCCGCCTCTTCATCGAACACTTCGACGAAGACTCGCCCGATGATTTTGCGCTTTTTCTCTGGGTCCGCTTCGCCGGCCAATGCCGCAAGGAATCGTTGCTCGGCATCGACCCGGATAACCTGCACGCCCATGTGCTCGGCGAATGTCGCCATGACTTGATCGCCCTCGCCCAGCCGCAGCAGGCCATGATCGACGAACACGCAGGTCAATTGGTTGCCGATTGCCTGATGCAGTAGCGCGGCCAGCACGGAGGAATCGACGCCGCCCGACAGCCCCAGCAGCACGCGGTCGCCGCCGACCTGCGTACGAATTCGCGCGACGCTGTCCTCGATGATATTGCGAGTCGCCCAGCTCGCGCCGCAGCCGGCAATCTCGCGCACGAAGCGCCTGAGGATCTCGCCGCCTTGCAAGCTATGCGTGACTTCGGGGTGAAATTGCAGACCGTACAGGCGGCGCGATTCGTCGGCCATGGCAGCAAGCGGCGCATTGTCGCTGGCGGCGATGACGTTGAATCCGGGCGGCACCGCGGTTACGCGATCGCCATGACTCATCCAGACATCCAACAATCGCCGCCCTTGAGCGTCGCGATTGTCCTCGAGGCCGTCGAGCAGCGGCGAGCCGTTCGTCGGCCTGATCTGGGCGGCGCCGAATTCCCGGTGCGACGAACCCTCCACTTTGCCGCCCAGCTGCGCGGCCATGGTCTGCATGCCGTAGCAAATTCCGAGCACCGGCACGCCCAGCGAGTAGATCTCGGGAGGTGCTTCGAGGCCCTTCGAGTCATAAACGGATTCCGGACCGCCCGATAGCACAATGGCTTTTGGCGAAAATTTCTTGATGTCGTCAATCGGCGCATCGCAAGCGTAGATTTCGGAATAGACGCCGAGCTCGCGGATGCGGCGGGCGATCAACTGCGTGTATTGGGCACCAAAATCGAGAATCAGAACTTTGTCGGCATGAATGTCGGCCATCAACCAATCCGGTAGTTGGGCGCTTCTTTGGTGATGGTCACATCATGCACGTGGCTCTCTCGAACGCCGGCACTGGTGATGCGCACAAATTGCGGGCGCGTGCGCATCTCCTCGATGCTGCCGCTGCCGGTGTAGCCCATGGCGGCGCGCAATCCGCCCGAGAGCTGATGCAGAATTGCCACCAGGCTGCCCTTGTACGGCACCCGGCCCTCGATGCCTTCCGGCACGAGCTTCTCGAGCTCCGACGTGGTGTCTTGGAAATAGCGGTCGCTCGAGCCGTGCGTTTGCGCCATGGCGCCCAGCGAGCCCATGCCGCGATATGCCTTGTACGAGCCGCCCTGATAGAGCTCGACCTCGCCGGGGGATTCTTCTGTTCCGGCAAACATGCCCCCGATCATCACGCAGTGCGCGCCGGCCGCGAGCGCCTTGGCAATGTCGCCGGAGTAGCGGATACCGCCATCGCCGATGACGGGCACGCCTGTGCCCTCGAGCGCCTTGGCGACCCGGGCAATGGCGCTGATTTGCGGAACGCCGACACCGGCGATGACGCGGGTCGTGCAAATCGAGCCGGGTCCGATGCCGACTTTGACGGCGTCCGCGCCGTGCTTGACGAGATCGAGTGCCGCCTCTGCGGTGACGATGTTGCCGCCGATCACCTGCATGTCCGGATATTTCGCCTTGATCCTGGAAACGGTGTCGAGCACGCCTCGCGAATGCCCGTGCGAGGTGTCCACCACGACGACATCGACTCCGGCCTCGCGCAATGCACCGACTCGGTCAAGCGTGTCCGGGGACGTACCCACTGCCGCACCGACCCGCAAACTACCGACGCTATCCTTGCAGGCATTGGGGAATTCCGTGGCCTTCTGAAAGTCCTTGACGGTAATCATCCCCTTCAACTCATGATCGCCCGCGACCACCAGCACTTTTTCGATGCGGTGTTTGTGCAAAAGCGCCAAAACCTGCTCTTTCGGTGCATTTTCACGCACCGTGATCAATCGATCCTTCGGCGTCATCACCGAGGAGACCGGCGCATCGAGCTTGGTCTCGAAGCGAAGATCGCGATGCGTGACGATTCCGACGACTTTGGTGCCGAGTACCACGGGTACGCCCGAGATATTTTTCGCACGCGTCAGCTCCAGTACCTGACGAATGGTCATGTCGGGATTCACGGTAATCGGGTCGCTGATCACGCCGCTTTCGAACTTCTTGACCCGATCGACCTGCCGTGCCTGATTATCGATCGACATGTTCTTGTGAATGATGCCGATGCCGCCTTCTTGGGCGATCGTGATGGCCAGGCGCGCCTCGGTGACCGTATCCATAGCGGCCGAGACCACCGGAAGATTGACCCGGATTTCACGGGTTAGCTGGCTCGAAAGGGATACGTCGCGGGGCAGGACTTCGGAATATGCCGGCACCAGCAACACGTCATCGAAAGTGAGTGCCTCTTCAAGAATGCGCATCGCGTTCCAGGTTCGTCTAAGAGGCGGCGCATTGTACCTTGCAGGTGCGGCGCGGTAAACCGCAGTATCATGAGCTTCATGGAAACGACCGCAAATCGCGATATTTATAGCGTTTCACGCCTCAATCGGGAGGTGCGAGTGCTGCTGGAACGCGGTTTTGGCAGCCTTTGGCTGGAGGCTGAGCTCTCCAATCTTGCCAAGCCCAGCTCCGGACATTGGTATTTCTCGCTGAAGGACGCGACCGCGCAGGTACGCTGCTGCATGTTCCGGCAGCGAAATATGTTGTGTACCTTCGGCCCCCGGGACGGCCAACAGGTGTTGGTGCGGGCGCGTATCGGCCTCTATGAGCCGCGCGGCGAGTATCAGCTCGTCATTGACCACATGGAGGCTGCCGGCCTCGGCGCTCTGAAGCGGCAGTTCGAGGAACTGTCCGCAAAACTCGCGGCGGAAGGCTTGTTTGCAGCGGATCGCAAGCGCGCGCTGCCCATGATTCCAAGGCGAATCGGCATCATCACCTCGCCGACCGGAGCCGCAATTCGCGATATTCTGCATGTGCTCGCGCGGCGATTTGCCGCGGTTCCGGTGCTGATTTATCCGGTGGCGGTGCAAGGCGCCGCAGCGGCCGCCGAAATCATCGCGGCCGTTCGCCTCGCGGGCCGGCGCGCCGAATGCGATGTGCTGATTTTGGCGCGCGGCGGCGGCTCGCTGGAGGACCTGTGGGCGTTCAATGACGAGGCGCTGGCCCGCGCCATCGTGGCCTCGCCGATTCCGATCATCAGCGGCATCGGCCATGAGATTGACGTCACCATTGCCGATTTCGCCGCCGATGTGCGCGCACCGACGCCTTCCGTGGCGGCCGAAATGGCCGTGCCTGACGGTGATGAATATCTCGCCTCGATCGGGCGCCTCGCGCATCGCCTGCAGCGCGGCCTGCTGCGCCGGGTCGAGGCGCAGCGTGAACGCCTGCGCTGGCTCATGGGACGCGCGGCCCTGGTGAGTCCCACCGCGAAGCTGTCGCAGCAGGCGCAGCGCCTCGATGACTTGGAGCAGCGCATGTCCAGGTCCCTGCGCCAGATTCTGGCCGATCGCCGCTCGCTGCTTGGCGATCGACGCAGCCGCCTATGGCAATTGAGTCCCGCCGCTCGGCTGCGCAGCACCGCGGCCCGGCATGCCGCCCTGTACGCAAGACTGCGCGCCGCCGCCCTGGCACGCTTGCATCTCGCGCGCGAGCGCCTCTCACCGTTGGTGCGCACCTTGAACGCCGTGAGCCCGCTCGCCACCTTGGACCGCGGTTACGCCATTGTCAGCCGCGAGAGCGGCGGCATTTTGCGCAATGCCGCGGATGCACCGCCCGGAATGATCGTCGAAGCGCGCCTGGCCGTGGGTAGGATTCGCGCCAAAGTGGAGGAGACTTGATTCGTTACGCGGCGCTTCTGCTCTGTACGAGTCCGGCTTGGGCCTTTTCCTACACGCTGCCGCACGAGAGCGTGGTGCCCGGCGGAGTCAAAATCCTGCGCCTCGACATACACGGCGATTCCATGCCCTACGTGGATGTCGAGGGTCACCGGGCATTGGTCGTGCAAGACGGTACGGGTTGGATCGCCATCATCGGCATCCCGTTGTCGGCGCCGCTCGCGCCAAGGGTGGTCATCGTCCGCAGCGGCGATTCCAGACAAGAGCTCGAATTCTCAATCGGCGACAAACACTACGCGAGCCAGTCCCTCAATGTGGCGCCCGGACAGGTCAATCTGTCGCGTGCCGATCTCGAGCGTGTAAACCGCGAGAAATTGATTATCGACCGCGACTTGAGCCGCTGGAGCGACAATCAGCCGGAGACGCTGCGCATGGAGCAGCCGGTCCCCGGCGTGCGCAGCAGTTCATTCGGCATGCGCCGCATATTCAACGGCGAATCGCGCAATCCGCACAGCGGGATGGATATCGCCGCACCCGCCGGCACGCCTGTCAAAGCGCCGCTCGCGGGCACCGTGATCGATACGGGCAATTATTTCTTCAACGGCAACACGGTCTTTATCGATCACGGGCGCGGCGTGATCAGCATGTATTGCCATTTGAGCGCGATCGAGGTGAAACCCGGCCAGCGCGTCGCCGCGGGAACCACGCTGGGCGCGGTGGGCAAGACGGGCCGGGCGACCGGCCCGCATTTGCACTGGGGCTTGCTTCTCAACCGCGCCTGGGTCGACCCGGAGTTATTTGTCTCTAACTAGCTCTCCGTCGCGCCGCGAGAGCTCGTCAATCTCGCGTGCCGCTCAACATTTGATCGACCGCGGTGGCCTCGATCGGCGGTGTCATCGCGGCCTGACGCAATCGCGCGCTGTGCTCCTGGACCGCCGCGCCCGAAGGCTGCATGTCGATCTGACCCTGAAAGAATGCACCTTCGCTGATGCCGACGCGGGGCGCGAACACAGTGCCCTTGACCTTGGCGGTCGCACGAATGTTGACGGACTCGGTGGCATAGAGATCGCCTTCGACCTTGCCGTCGATGACGATGACGCGGGCGCGAATGTCGCCCTTCATCGAGCCGTCGGTTCCGATGGTGAGGCTCTGCGTGTGCGTGATCGAACCTTCAACGCCACCCTGAACGATCAGGTCCTCTTGCGCCGACAATTCGCCACGGAATCGCAGGGTTGGACCCAAAACGGAGGCGCGAGGCGCTGCTTCCGCTGCCCTGGCATCGGGTGTTCGGGCCGCCTCAGGCGCGCGCGGCGCCGGCGTTCGTGGTTCCGCTCCCGGCACTCTTGGCTCAGGTCGCGTCAGAGAAGGCTCGGCGCCGGAGCGGCCGCTGGGGGAATTCATCATAGGATCATCTCCATCGAGAGGTTTTTTGAACCACGACATTGCTACGCAGCGCCGCCGGCAGATTTGGGTGCACGGACCGGGTCGAACTTACCGGACTGCTGGCCGGCCTTTTTGCCATCCATGTCGATGCTGCCGCTGAAATTGGCACCCTCGGTAATGCTCACCGTGGGCGAGTAGATGTTGCCGTGAACCTTCGCCGTCTCTTTGACGAACACGGATTTTTCAGCCTGCAGGTCGCCGTCCACCGTGCCCTCGACAATGATGAGTTGCGCTTTGATATTGGCTTTGACCGTGCCTTGCGGACCAACGGTCAAGCGCTGTGTATGGGTGATCGAACCTTCCACGCGGCCCTGGATCAACAGATCTTCTTCGGCGGTCAAGTCGCCTTTGAAATACAGCGTCGGACCCAGGATTGAGGCTCGCTCGGTCGCGCTGTTGTAGGGGTTGCTCATGCTGTGTTCTCCGTGGGCTTGGTAGGTCTTACAAGGCACGGGAAGAGTACCTGGCATAATCGGTCCGAAAATGAGACCGCGATCACGAAACGTTTCGCTGCAAACTGGTTGCAACGAAATTTGTCGCCAAAAGCGGACGCCCTCACTGCGCAGTCCGGCGGAGCGCCTGGATGGCGGCTGACGCGGCTACCGCGGCGTGGGGTCCGGGTCGGGCTTTTTGGCCTTCGCCTTTTTGGGCGGCGCACTGGTTTGAACCAGCGACCTCAAGGGGCAGCGTTCTCCGCGCACCAGAATTGCGCTGAATTTATCGAATGTGCCGCTTGGACTCGAGTCGAACGCGAGTCTTTCCGTAAACGACAGATTGATGCAGGTCCCGAACAGCGTGGCTTTGTACCACCGGCGGCCTTGGTCTTGAATCAGCACGGTTTTATCGTCCACCACCTGCCAATTCCAGATGTTCTTCTTGGCGAACGGTATTTGTGCTTCAGGCGCGGGCGCCGGGGCGGCCGCGGCGCTCGATGCCGGAGGCGGCGCGAGCTCATCGGCCGCACGCGCCGCGCACAGCGCTGCGCACACCAGGGCGCCGATTGCAAAAATCCGCGGGATTTTAGCGCCTGTCAGGATCATCCGCAGATTTCACGGGCTGTTGCCGCGCCAGATAGTCATCCAACGTATGCGCAAGGGATACAAAGTCGGATGGAATCATGATCACGGTGGTGCTGTTGTTCTCCGCGCCCACCTCCGAGATCATCTGCATGCGCCGCAGCTCCAGCGCGGCGGGATTTCGGGTTATCTGCGCCGCGGCCGCCGATAGCTTCACCGATGCCTCGAGCTCCGCTTCCGCCTTGATGATGCGCGCGCGCTTTTCGCGGATGGCTTCAGCCTGCATGGCCATTACTTGTTGCATGGCTTTCGGCAGTTCCACATCCTTCATCTCGAAGCGCTGAACCTCGAGGCCCCAGGCCGCGGTCGAGCCGGAAATATTGTCGCCCAACAAGGTGTTGATCTTGTTGCGCTCCTGCAGGATTTCATCCAGATCGTGCTGGCCAATGATATTTCGCAGCCCCGTCAATGCCAGTTGATACACCGCCGCCGGCGCATCGGCGACTTCAATGACCGCTTTCGCCGCATCCACGACCCGGTACCAGAGCACCGCGTTGACCTTGATGGTCACGCTGTCGCGGGTGATGGTTTCTTGCTGTTCCGCCGAGACGGTGCGTGTGCGGATATCGACGCGCACCGAACGTTCGATGCCCAGCGGAATGATCCAATACAGTCCCGGCCCGCGCAGTCCCATGTAGCGCCCCAGTCTGAAGACCACGCCGCGCTCGTACTGTTGAGCCACACGCAGGCCCGACAAAGCAATCACAACCAGCGCAATTAACAGAATGTCGAGGATGGGCAAGGCGGCGCTCCTTGGACGAACCTCGAGTTTACGCCCATCCGCAATCTTCGGCGATCATCCGCGGTTCTCTGCGACTATCCGCGGTACTTGAGGAGGCTACTCGATGCTTTCACCGTGCAGCGAGATATCCAGGCCCTCGCGTTCCTGTTCTTCGGTCACGCGCAATCCAATGACCACATCGATGATTTTCAAGATGATGTAGCTGGCCACAAAGCCATAAATGACGGTCACCGCAACGCCCTTGAGCTGGATGAGGAACTGCGTCATGGCGCTGTTCTCCACGCCGCTGATCTCCTTGCTGACGAAAATACCGGTCAACAGCGCGCCGACCATCCCGCCGATGCCGTGCACGCCGAATGCGTCCAACGAATCATCGTAGCCGAGCAAATGCTTCAGCGACGTCGCGGCGGCAAAACATATCGCACCCGCTGCCAAGCCGATGACCACCGCCGGCGTGGGGCCGACAAAACCCGATGCCGGCGTTATCGCCACCAACCCCGCCACCGCGCCCGAGGCAATGCCGAGGACGCTCGGTTTGCCCTTGGAAAACCACTCCGCAAACATCCAACTTAGGGCGGCTGCCGCCGTCGCCATTTGCGTCACCAACATCGCCATGCCTGCGCGTCCGTCGGCGGCACCCGCGGATCCGGCATTGAAGCCAAACCAGCCCACCCACAGGAGCGATGCGCCGATCAGCGTCAGCGTCAAATTGTGGGGGGGCATTCTTTCACGGCCGTAGCCCAACCGTTTGCCGAGCACCATGCAGCTGGCGAGTCCCGCCATGCCTGCGTTGATATGCACCACCGTGCCGCCGGCGTAGTCCAAAACGCCCGCAGCATTGAGCCAACCGCTCGGCTCCCAAACCATATGCGCGATCGGCGCGTACACCAGTAGAGACCAGGCGGCCATGAACACCAGCATGGCGGAGAATTTCATGCGATCGGCAAAGGCGCCGGCAATCAGCGCGGGCGTAATGACCGCAAAGGTCAGCTGAAACATGGCATAGACGGTTTCGGGGATGGTCAATGCCAGATGCGACACCGACAGTTTATTGACCGGGTCATGCATGAAGGTCATGCCGTCGAAGAATGTGCGGCTGAAGCCGCCGAGGAATTTGCTGCCGGGGGTAAATGCCCACGAGTAACCCACCAGCCACCACAGAATGGTCACGACGCAGACGATCGCAAAGGTCTGCATCAGCGTCGCCAGCACGTTTTTCTTGCGCACCATGCCGCCATAGAAAAGCGCCAATCCGGGTATCGACATCATCAGCACCAGAGCGGTTGAGGTCAGCATCCAGGCGGTGTCACCGGCGCTGATCTTGTCGGCGCTGATCAGTATGGGTGCGCTCGGTGCGCCCTCGCCCCACGCCGCAGGCATCGGGAGCGTCAACACGGCGAGAAAAGCCACCAGTTTTTTCATCATGACCCCTGTTTAGATGGCGCTGGAATCGCGCTCGCCTGTTCGAATGCGCACGACCTGTTCAAGATCAAAGACAAATATCTTTCCGTCCCCAACCTTGCCGGTCTTTGCCGATTTGATGATCGCCTCGATCAATTGATCGACCAGCTCGTCATCCACGGCGATTTCGATTTTTGTCTTCGGGACGAACTCAACGACATACTCTGCGCCGCGATAAATCTCGGTGTGGCCGCGCTGCCTGCCGAAGCCTCGAACTTCTGTGACGGTGAGCCCCCGAACCCCGATATCGCTGACCGCCGCACGAACCTCGTCGAGCTTGAACGGCTTGATGATCGCGGTAATGAGCTTCATCCGGCTTTGTGTTCCTCATCGCACCAACTTCTGCGTGGCGGAAAGCACCGCTTGTGCCAGCATGGAAGTATTGAGTGTGATCAGCAGCTTAAGGCCGGGGCCTGCGGCTGGGCGGCGCATTTATGCCCCCATCCAGGGCACAGATGGGCAGTCCGCGTATCATTTTGGTGCGTTTGGCGCCGCCCCTATCGCAGCGATAGTTCCAGTCGCACGCGCCCGTCCTGGTTCTTGGCCTTGTCATTGGCCACCAAGAACACGCGCTCAGGTTCGATCTTCGTGCCCGTCAAAAGGGCCTGCTGCAGGTTCATTGCCCGCTGCTGTCCCAGTGCCGTGAGGTCGGCGTCGCTCACCGCGATGTGCTGATGCAGCTCTTGACTCAAGAAGTCATTTTTTGCCGCTGTCTTTTCCGGTTTGGTTTTGATGGCTTCGACCGGCTCGGGAAACTTGGGATCGCCGCCGAAATTCTTGACGTACAGCTTCGTCAACACATCAAGCTGAGACGCGGGATCCAACTGGTCGAATCCTGCCGCGGCGGCGGATGATTTCTTGCGGGCCGTCATCGCGGCTTGCGCCTCCTGGAGCTGCGCCTGATATTTGGCTTCGACGAGATTCGGGCGATCAAGCGTGCCGACGAAGGCAATCGGAATCTCGATCTTGAGCTGCGGGCGTGCATCGAGCGCCTTGACGATACCTTGCGCTTTTTCGACGGCGACCGGATCCAATTCCGCGGCGCCGGGTTGAAAATCGACGAACTGCAGATCCGGGCCGCCGCCGAACAGCGAGCCGAGCAGCGCGAACGGCGCCGTGACGGCCTTCTCTAAAATGTTGACGAAAACCTTCCAAATGATCGGGGCCAACTTGAATTTTGGATCGTCGAGCGAGCCGTTGATCGGAAGATTCAGGTCAATCACGCCGTCGCGATCCTTGAGCAGTGCGACGGCCAGTTTCACGGGCAGCGAGACGGCGTCCTTGCTTTCGGTTTTTTCGCCGAATTCGAGCTGCTCGACGATGATGTGATGCTGAGCATCGAGCTTGCGGCCGTTGATCTTGTAGTGCAGCTCAGTGGTCAGCTTGCCCTTGCTGATGTTGTAGCCCGCGAACTTGCCGGAATACGGATTGAATGTGCTGAGTTCAATATTTCGAAAGCTCATCGACACATCGGTGTACAGCGCCGCCCCCAGCACATTGACTTCGCCGGTGATGGAAACGGGCGAGAAGGCATCAATCGAACCGTGAATATCCACTTTTGCCCGCGAGTTTTCTTTTGACGACAGTCCGAGAACAGTTCCCTCGAGCTTCTGGATGCCGGTGGCAAAGTTAGGATTGACCGACAGGTCCGCGAAATTCGCCTGACTGGATTGCAGCACGATTTTCTTGATCGACATCGGCATGCCCGGCGCCGCTGCGGGCGCGGCGGCGGTTGCCGTGGCCGCCGGCACGGATTTACGGCCCTTGCGAGGCGAAGGCAGAGGCGGCGCCGGAGGCGGGGCGGCGGTGGCAGCCACCGGCGGGCCTGCGTTTCCGCTGGGAACCACCACCGTGGCGCCCGGTCCCGCCAAGACGCGTTTCACATTGATCGATTCATCGGGCTCGATGATGACGCGCGCGTACAGCTTGCGCGCCGTGATCAGATCGATGTCGAGCCGATCCGGGTCATGCTGGAAATTCACACCCTGAACGTCCAGGCGATCCCAATTGATGAAATCCTGATGCAACGCATTGTCGACCGTGTGCAAATTGGCGACGTTCAAATTTCCGCTGAACTGCAGCGCCGGTTTCTGGGCGCCGTAGCGCAGCTTGGCATCGCCGCCCAAGCTGCCTGCAAGCAAAGTCATCGAGGTGTACTGCGCGATGTAGGGCTGAAACGCGGCAAGCTCGATCCCGTCCAGTTTCAGATTCAAATTCGCCGCCACGGGCTGCGGGGTGAGGTCTCCCGTTACATTCAATGTGCCCGTGTCGTTGATTTTCGTATCGAGTGCCACACTCAGCGGCTTGGCCAGATCGAGGCTCGCACCGGTCACTTTCACGGACAGCGGTGCCAGCAGCACCTTCGCCGCCGGCCGGGTGCGCCGATCCTCCGCAGAGATACTGGCATCGCGAAGCGCAAACTCGCCAAGCTCGAAATGCCAGCCGGGCCCCGCCGCAGCAGCCGTCGGGACGGGCGCCGCCACCGGCGGTACGGGCGGCGCGGCGGCTGGGGACGACGCGACGGGCGACGCCGCGGCTGGGGTAGCAGGCTGCCCCGCCGCTGGCGTGCTCGAGGTTGGCGCCGCGAGAGCCGGGGGCGCGGCGAGCTTGAGCAAATTGACCGATCCGTCCGGCTCCAGCCAGGTCATGAGCTTGACGCCCACGAGGACCAGAGAGTCGCTGTGCGCATGCCGCTGCTTGAGGTCCAGCGTGGTGCCGTTCAAGGTCAACTGCGGCACGGTAATCCAATCGAGGTCCGAGTTCTTCGGCCTGACGGCCAGATCCGTCAAAGCGACTTTCGACACCTCGACCTTCAGATCGACATCGTCCTTCAACGAAAACTGATACGTCGCGTTCACGTCGATTTTGCCGGTATTGACCTGAAAGCTGAGCTGATCTTCCAGGTACTCCCAAATCGTGTGCGCCTGCAGTCCAGCGATCTGGAATTCACCGTCCGACTCGATCGGCTGGACGGCGAGGTGCCCGTGCCATTCGACGCGCTCACCGAGCTTGGACATGCCGGTGAAGGTGAAACGGCCGCCGTTCACCCCGGTGGTGAAATTTTGCAGCTCGAAATTGATCGGCTCCAAACGCGTCGCAAAATCGGACGGTCGACGCCGGTCGTCGAATGCGAGAAACCCTTGGGTCACCTTGAACGAGCCGATCCGCAGCGCTGGAATGGGTTCGCTGCTCTTGGGCGCGGGCTTGTCGCTCGGCGGAGGACTCAGCTGCGCGAGATTCAAGCGCCCGTCCTTGAAGATAACGGCGTTCGCGAAAGGCGACTCGATGTCGATATTGCTGAAGGTGTAAGCGCGGTGCCAGAGCGAGGAAACCTGGAAATCGACGAACAGCCGCGCGAAGCCCACCAGTTTCGTGCCCCCGGATCCGGTCAGGCTGAAATCCTTGACTTGCACCTGGAGCAGGAAGGGGTTGATACGGATATCGCCGACGCTCGGCGTCACGCCCGCCAGCGTCTTGGGAATCTCCGTCATGAGGGCGTTGCGCACCAGCCTGGGGGCCAGCACAAAGCCGGCCAGCGCGTACAGTCCGATCACCAGCGCTGCGATCGCTGCGATTCGGAAGGTTTTTGTTTTAATGAACTGCGGCAAGGAACCAACCCCCGTGGTACCGCAGTCATATTACCGCTTATTGCGTTGGATCAAGCGTTTGCGTTTGCGAACTTGCCGGGGAGTCAAGGGGTTACGTTTTCCGGCGAACGGGTTCTCATCACCGCGAAACGCCACCCTGACCGGGGTGCCCATCAAGTCAAACGCCTTGCGATAGACATTCACCAGATATCGCCGGTAGGCATCCGGCACATGATCGGTCTGGTTGCCGTGTATGACCACGACCGGCGGGTTTCGGCCTCCTTGATGGGCGTAGCGCAGCTTGATGCGGCGCCCACTCACCAGCGGCGGCTGATGGCTTTCGATCGCCGCCTCGAGCACGCGCGTCAACTCCGGCGTGCTCATGTCGCGCATCGCGGCGGCGTAGACCTTGCGCACCGAGGCGAACAGCTCGCCGACGCCGCTGCCGTGGCGCGCCGAGATGAAGTGCAGCGGCGCGAAATCAGCGAATTGCATACGCTGCTCGATCTGCTGGCGAATCAAGTCGCGCTGTTCCGTCGGGATGTTGTCCCACTTGTTGACGGCGAGAACCAACGCCCTGCCCTGTTCAATCACGGTGCCCAACAGGCTCGCGTCTTGCTCGGCAACCGTGTCGTGCGCGTCCATCACCACGACGACCACATGGGCGGTCTCAATGGCCTGCAGCGTTTTGATGACGCTGAATTTTTCGACCGCTTCTTCGACGCGTGAGCGGCGCCTCACGCCGGCCGTATCAATCAATGTGAAGCGCTCGCCATCGCGCTCGAAGGGGACCAGCACGGCGTCGCGCGTGGTTCCGGGCTGGTCGAAGGCGACCATCCGGTTCTCGCCCAACAACCGATTGATCAACGTGCTCTTTCCCACGTTCGGCCGGCCGATCACGGCAACCTTGATGCCCTGCATCTCAGGGCCATCCTGCGGATCCGGCGTCAACCCCGCGAGGACGGTCTCCAGGAGGGATATCACGCCCTGATCATGCGCCGCCGAAATAGCCAGCGGTTCTCCCATACCCAGCTGGTGGAAATCGGCCACCGCCATGTCGCTGTCGAATCCTTCAGTCTTGTTCACCGCCAGGAACACCGGCTTGCCGCTGCGGCGCGCGAGCTGCGCGACGAATTGATCCTGCGGCGTGACGCCGGCACGGCCGTCCACCAGCACGATCAGACGATCCGCTTCACTGATGGCGCGTTCGGTTTGCGCAATCATCAAGCCCTCAATCACGTCCGCATTCTCAACGAGGCCGCCGGTATCGACCACGATGCACGGGACCTCGGTGCGGCGCGCGAATCCATACTGGCGATCGCGCGTGAGACCGGGCAGATCGGCCACCAGCGCATCTCGAGTACCGGTCATGGCATTGAACAGGGTCGACTTGCCCACATTAGGGCGCCCTATCAATGCGACTACCGGCAGCATTGCCTTTCAGTGCTTTTAGGGCGGCGGAGGCGGAGTCACGGGGGGCGGAGCCGCGGGTTGCGCCGGCGGATTATCGGCAGGCGGCACCGGCTCGGTTGGCGCGGGCGGTGCCTCGGTCGCCGCGGGCGCGCCGCTCGCTGGGTTCTCTGACGCCGGCGGGGTTGCGGCCGGCGCCGGTGTCGCGATCGGCGCGGGCGGCGGCCTTTGAAATTTCGGAGTGGCTCGGTACGCCGCCAGGGTCCCGCCGTCGGTCAATACGACGACCGTGTCGCCGGCGCCGGCGGGCGGGTTGGAAACGCGCTGCTTCTTGGCAATGCGCTGTCGGGCCACCAGTTCGCCGGTATTCTTATCCAACCAATGCAGATAGCCCTGAAAATCCGCAATCGCGATCGCCGTGCTGGTCACCACGGGCGTGCTTAAGCCGCGGCGCTTCAGTTTCTCGTTACGCCACAGCTCAGCCCCATCGCGCTGACGCATCGCCACCACGGTCCCGTCGGATTCGGTAACGTACAGATTGTCCGCATCGACGGCCAAGCCGCGATAACTCGACATATCGTGCGACCACCACAGCTGCCCAGAATCAAGCGCGAGCATGGCTGTGCGCCCCTGAAATCCGGCGGCGAATACGTTGTCGCCCACCACCCGAACCGCAGAATCGATATCCACCAGCCGATCGAGTTCCGTGCGGCCGTGCGGCGAGGCGAGCGCGGTGTCCCAGAGGGTGTCGCCCGTGTTCAGCGAGACTGCCATGACCTTGCCGTTGTCGAATCCGCTGATCGCCACTTCCTTGGCGACAATGGGTATTGCCGTGCCGCGCAAACTCAGACGCGGAACCTGCTGCTCAACGGACCACAGTACTTTGCCGGTGTGCGTATCGAGGCCGTTCAGTCGGCCGTCGACCGAGCGCATCACGACGACCTTGTCGCTGATCGCCGGCGAGGAGAGCAGCTCAGAATTGATTTGCGAGCGCCACAATTGACGCCCGGTGGCGCCATCCAGTGCAATCACCGCACCCTTGCTGGTGCCGGCGACCACGATGCCGTAACCCGCCGCGGGCCCAGCGGAAATCGGAACCTTGAGCTTCTTGACCCACACGTCGCGGCCCGTCTCGAGCGACACCGCGAGTACCTCGCCCTTGTGATTGGCGGCGAACACCACCCCATTGTCGATGGCAGGTCCCAAGCCCAGTCGCAGCTTGGTTTGCTTCTTGCCGCCGCCCACGCCGTCGTCCCACAGCCGCTTGACCGGCAATGTAGCCGGAAAATTCACCAGCTTCGCCGGCGGCTCGACGTCCTTGTCCTTGCTGCAGCCGGCGGCGATGAGCAGCGCCGCAAAACTCAATGGAAGCAATAAGCGCATCAGGGTTTGGCCTTTTCGTTCGAGGCAAGATCGGCAAGCTTCAGTTGCAGCAGGGCGGCGTCCGCGCCGCCATCGCTGCTCCCCAGTGCCATGTTGTATTCGGCAGTGGCGCCGGGAATGTCCTTCTTGGCATACAGCGCATCGCCGTGTACCTCGTGGTAGCGGCCGGCGAAGCTCCCGGGCGTGCCTTCCGCCAGAGTCTTGATGGCATCATCCGGCTTGCCTTGATCGATCAAGACCCGCGCGAGCCTGAGGCGTGCGACCTGCTTGAGCTCCGCGTCTTTGGAGTTGTTCATGACCTGGGTCAGGGGCGCAACCGCATCGGCGGGTTTGCCGCCATCGACATCGATGCGCGCAATCGTCAGCTGCGCCTGGTCAGCATAGGGAGAGGCTGGGAAGTTTTTGATGAGTCTGTCCGCGATCTGCAGGGATCTTTGCGGATCGTTCATCTGCAGGGCGGCCGTCATTTGGGTGAACTGCTCCGCGGCCTGCATTGCCAGGGTGTTCTGATGCGAGCGGTAGTATTGAATGCCGAACCAACCGCCCACGCCGAGCACGACCCCGCCCAATATCCATGGGGCATATTCGGTAAAAGCGCGCTTGACGGCCTCTAGTTGTTCGTCGTCGGTTAAATATTCTTCAGCCATGGCTACGTCCACTCCCGCCTTTAAGACCCAATAAGATGCCGATACGTTCACTGATTTGTTCCATGGGGCACTCTTCCTGCGCCGACTCGCGGCGCAGCGCCTTCACCGCCACGACGCCGCGGGCTGCCTCGTCATCCCCCAACACCAACGCGAACTCCGCGCCGCTCTTGTCCGCGCGCTTGAACTGCGTTTTGAAGCTTCCCCCGCCTAAATTGATCTGCACGGCCAGATCCGGCCACGCATCGCGCAACCGCTCGGCCAGTTTGAAGCCGGGGATCTGGGCATCTTCCCCGACCAGCACCAGGTAGAGCTGCGGCCGATCTTTCAGAAGTTCCAAATTCTGCTTCTGCAAGAGCATCACGATGCGCTCCTGCCCCATCGCCCAACCCACCCCCGGCGTGTCGACGCCGCCCAGCTGGGCCACCAAGCCGTCATAGCGGCCACCGGCACACACGGTGCTCTGCGAGCCGAGCGCATCGGTGGTCCACTCGAACACCGTGCGGGTGTAGTAGTCGAGTCCGCGCACCAGGTGAGGCTCGACATGATACTCGATGCCGGCGCTGCGTAACTGCGCACATAGGCCTTCGAAGTGCTGCCGGGACTCGGCGTCGAGCGAATCGAGCAGCCGCGGCGCGCCGGCAATAAGCCCCTGCATCTGCGGATTTTTGCTGTCGAGGATCCGCAGCGGGTTGCCGGTCAGACGGCGCTTGCTGTCCTCATCCAATGAAGCGGCATGCCCGCTGAAATAGGCGGTGAGCGTTTCGCGGTACAGGGCGCGCGATGCCGGCGTACCCAATGAGTTCACCACCAACTTCACGCCGCGCAACCCCAAAAGCTTGAGGAGCCTCGCCGACAACAAGATCAACTCGGCATCGACGTCCGGCCCCTCGAATCCGAAGGCTTCCGCGTCGATTTGATGAAATTGCCGATAGCGCCCTGCCTGCGGCCGCTCGCGCCGAAACATCGGTCCCATGCACCACACGCGCAGGCGGCCCTCGCGCAGCAGCCCATTGGAAATGACCGCGCGCACGATACCGGCGGTCGCCTCGGGGCGCAGGGTGATGTGGTCTTCTCCCTGATCGATGAAGCTGAACATTTCCTTTTCGACGATGTCGGTAAAATCGCCGATCGAGCGCTTGAACAACTGCGTCTGTTCGATCACGGGGACGCGGAATTCCTCGTAGCCGTAGCCCGCGAAGACCTGCCGCGTGATGCGTTCCAAATGCTGCCACGCTGCGATTTGCGCGGGCAATACGTCATGCACACCACGCAAGGGCTCGATGATCTTGCTCAAGAGATTCTCCGATCAGCCGGGGGGACGCGTGCCGCGCGGCGGCCCACCGTGCGTTTGATCGGGGCGCGAATCGCGCCGCAGGACGCCGTCGGCGCCGGCCTCGAAGCGCGCCACGTCTCCCGCAAAAAATTGCGGTCCAATCGCGACGGCACGATCGTTGATTTCGAGCTGCACGCCGCTGCCTACGCCCAGGTAGACGTGCAGCGGCGCCAGTCCCGAGATGGTCTTCACGCTGTTGGCAAGTCCGTTGCCCGCGAAGGTGCGTTTTCCGGATGCGTCATGGATATCCACCCAAGAGTCCGCGGAGAAACTCAAACGCAAGCGCGCGCGGCCGGCGCCGGGCAGGGGTGGCGCGGGAGCGTCCGCAGCATTCGCAACCGAGGGATCCGCGGCTGCGCCTAAGGGTGCGGCCGCCCCAACCGGCGCGGAGTTGTCGCGCGCCACGGCGGGCGAAGCGGTGGCAGAGGAGACGATGCCGGACTCGATCGGTTTGTCGGATGGCACCGCGCTCGCCGCCGTCGCGGCCACTGCCGGAGCGCTCTGCACCTTGGTGCGCGCGTGCCAGGGCCGCCACCACAAAACACCGAGTGCCAGCGCCACGGCCACGCATGCGGCGATCTGCAGCGGCGACAGACCCGATGAGGGCGGATCGTCGCGGGAACTCAGCAGCATGCTGGGACCGGCGGCGGCCGGAGCAGCCCGCGACGGCGCACGGGATTCGAATCCCGCGAGAATCTCGGCTGCCGGCAGGCCCAGCAGAGCCGCGTATTTCTTCAGGTGGCCCTTGGCGTAAACCGTCGGGCCGATGCGCTGGTAGTCGTCCGCCTCGAGCGCATCGATCACCCATCGATCCAAATGCATTTCATCGGCAGCCTTTTGCGCGCTCAAGCCACGGCGCTCGCGTTCGGCCTTGAGCTTGAGACCCGGGAGTGCCGCAGGTTCCGTCATCGGTCGACGCCGTTGCGCATATTCTGCGCTTGCTCCGAGTTTGGAAATTCGGTTTGCACGCGCCTCGCATAGACCGCCGCGGCCACCGGATCGCCCAGCTTGCGCTGCGCGCGAAAGCCCAACCACAGTACTTCCGGCGTGGGCGGATTCACAGCCAGATAGCGTTGCACGATGTCGCGTGCCTGAACCGCATCGCCGCGGTCGAATGCGACATTGCCCAGCTGCAGCAGACCCTCCGGCATGTTCGGGCGAATCGCCAGCGCGCGGTTGAAATAACGGTCGGCATCCACCAGGTTGCCGGCGCTGCGCACGCATACGCCGGCATTCACCAGCGCCACTTCCGGGGTCTGATACAAGGGGTTGCGCGCGACCTCGTTGAACATTTTCTCGCCGGCCGCGGTCTTCCCCGTGCGGCACAGGAATCCGGCGAAGGCGTTGGAAATATTCGGATCGTTCTTGCCCAGGCGCACGGCGGTCTCGTAGGCGTGTTCCGCCTTGCCCATTTCGTTGACACGCTCATACACCAGGCCGGCAGTTTCCTGAACGGACGGATTCGAGGAGTCCTGGCTCAACGCCTTTTCGATGCATTCGCGCGCCGTTGCCAGCTTGCCGAGCCTCATGTACTCGATCGCGAGCTGCATATTCGCCACCGCCGCCTGCGCAGGCTCCTTCTTGTAGGTGCGCGTCGGACGCTCGTAGGGCGCGGGAGTGTGACTGCATGCGCTCAAAATAGCGGCCGCCGTCAGCACCGCCACGGGCAATGCGCCAAGGAGTTTTCGATTCAGCTTCATTGGATTTCCGCCGGAGTGCGCGACCCCGCTGAGAGTTTCGTCCCGAGCCGCACCAGCGTGCGGTCGGTGACCCTGCCCGCCAATTGTCCGCACGCAGCCTCAATGTCGTCGCCGCGTGTTTTGCGAGTCGTCGCAATGACGCCATGATCATTCAAGATGTCGCGGAATTTCAAAATCGTCGCAGCCGGTGAGCGGCGGTAGCGCGTGCCGGGAAATACATTGAAGGGGATTAGATTCAACTTCGCCGGACGCCCGCGCATCAAGCGGGCGAGTTGTCGCGCATGCTCCGGCTTGTCGTTCACGCCGTCGAGCATGACGTACTCAAAGGTGATGCTGCGGCCATTTTGCTGGTCGATGTAATGCCAGCAGGCATCGAGCAGTTCGGCGATCGGATGCTTGCGGTTGATGGGCACGAGTTCGTCGCGCAATTCATCGTTCGGCGCATGCAGGGAAACGGCCAGGGCGACGTTGCACTCCTCGGCGAGCTTGTAGATCTGCGGCACCAGCCCTGAGGTGCTTAAGGTCACCCGGCGCCGGGACAAATCGTAGCCCAAATCATCCAGGAAAATGCGCATGGCAGGCAAGACATTGCGGTAGTTGGCGAGCGGCTCGCCCATGCCCATGAATACGATGTTGGTGATCTTGCGGTTGCCCTCGCCGACCGCGGCGCCGCTTGATTTCGCCAGCTCACGCTGCGCCAACCAGACTTGGCCGACGATTTCCGCCGCGCTCAAATTGCGGTTGAATCCCTGCTGGGCGGTTGCGCAAAAAGTGCAGTCCATGGCGCAACCGACCTGGCTGGAGATGCATAAGGTGCCGCGATCGGGTTCGGGGATATAGACCGTCTCGATGCCCTGGACCTGATCCATGCGCAGCATCCACTTGCGCGTGCCGTCCTTGGAGAGTTGCTCGGTCACGATTTGCGGTACGGTGATTTCGGCAACGTCGCTAAGCTGCGCGCGAAACTCCTGCGCCAGATCGCTCATGGTGGAGAAATCCGCCGCGCCGCGCCGGTAGATCCACTTCATGAGCTGCCGCGCGCGAAACGGCTTCGCACCGAGACGCGTCGCAACGAACGTCTCGAGCTGCGCGCGGGGCAGACCCAGCAGATTCACGCGGTCGCTCGACACTTCAATCCCCCTTACTGTGTGACCGCTACGCTAGCGCGTACGCGGGCAGATCTCAATTTCGCGGAAAAAGTAGCTGATTTCGCGCGCCGCGGTATCGGCAGCATCCGAGCCGTGCACGATGTTTTCATCGATGCTGGTGGCAAGATCCGCGCGAATCGTTCCCTTGGCAGCCTTCTTCGGGTCCGTGGCGCCCATCACCTCGCGATTTTTCGCGATCGCATTTTCGCCCTCGAGCACTTGCACCATTACCGGACCCGACGTCATGAAGCGAACCAAGTCCTTGAAAAACGGCCGCTCGCGATGCACCGCGTAGAAGCCCTCGGCCTCGGCCTGAGAGAGTTGCATCATGCGGGCCGCGATCACCTTCAAGCCCACTTGTTCAAAGCGACGATAAACCTCGCCGATCAGGTTACGGCCGACGCCGTCCGGCTTGACGATAGACAGGGTTCGCTCGATGGACATTTAAACCTCGCAGTAAGGACGAAATCAGCCGTCAGGGGTGGGCTGACAAAGACCGCGAAGTGTACTGGAGAGGGCCTGTTCAAGCAATCGCGATGAGCACCGAAGTCACTGTATTACTTGGAAAAACCGACTCGCTTAGGCGCCGCGCCGACTAAATCGGCCATCCGGGCGATTTGAATATCTACACGTTGAAACTCTCGCCGCAACCGCATTCGCCCTTCGCCTTGGGGTTCTGAAACTTAAACGCCTCATTGAGCCCTTGCTTGACGAAATCCACCACTGTCCCGTCTATCAGGGGCAGACTTTGAGGGTCGACCACAACTTTGACGCCTCGTGCCTCGAAAACCGCGTCTTCAGGGTTGATTGCATCGGCGTAATTCACCACGTAGGCGAAGCCCGAACAGCCCGTTTTCTTGATCCCGACCCGCAAACCGACGCCAATTCCGCGTTGCGCCAAATGAGTCTTTACCCGATTGGCCGCCGATTCCGTCAGTAGTATCGCCATGCTGCGCTGTACCTCACGTTCAGCTAGAGGACACCATACATAACATGCCCCCGTCCTGCTCGCACGGAACCAGGCCGCGATTTTTATTAAGCCTCGTTCACCTGCCAGCGGGCTACTTCCTTTCGTGAGAGATGTGGGTGCTCTCACCATATTCAAGCGCCGCCGCAGCCGCAGCGGCCGCGGCAAGCCAAGCATCTTCGATGATCAAGAGGCGCCCCATTTTCTCCACGGGCACCGCAAATCGAGCGCGCAGCCCCTGCACGCCCTCAGCCAGCTGCGGTTTCGCAGGATGTCCCACCGCCTGTTCTGTCAGCCACGACGAAACCGCGATGGTGTGCGGGCAGCCAAACGCCAGGAACCGGGCCGCCGACACGGCGCCCGCGTTGATTTGCAAATCAAACTGCACCCAGGTGCCTCCCTCAAGGCTCCCAGCCGCGCCGCGAAATACGCCGGGACCGGTTAACTCGCCCACATTCGCGCCCGACTCGAAGTAGCGGCGCGTCAGTTCGTTGTAGTTCATGCGACGGGCGCGGCGCCCGCGACTTGGCGAAGGCGGCGTACCTCTCGCGTCAAGACGGCTACCGCGGTGTCAATGTCGCCCTCGGTGGTGGTGCGGCCCAAACCGAAACGCAGGCTGCTTTCGCTCAGGCGCTCGCTGCGCCCCAAGGCGCGCAAAACATACGAGGGCTCCGCCAGAGCCGAGGTGCATGCGGATCCGGTCGACACAGCGATGGACGTACGGATCGCCGCCAGCAGGCTCTCCCCTTCCACCCCCTCAAACGACACGTTGAGCACGTGCGGTACGGAACGGGTGGCGCTGCCGTTGCGCAGCACGCCCCCGAGTGCGGCCAGTCCCCGCCACAGACGCTGCTGCAGCTGTGCCACGCGCGCCGTCTCCATCGATGAGAGGGTCGAGGCCAGCTCGAATGCCAGACCCATGCCCACAATTTGGTGCGTCGCCAGGGTCCCCGCTCTCATAGAGCGCTCCTGGCCGCCGCCGAATTGCAGAGCGGCCAGGTGCACGCGACCGCGGCCGCCGGAATCGCCGCGCCGCGCGACGAGCAGTGCGCCCGCTCCCTTCGGTCCATACACCTTGTGCGCCGAGAGCGACATCAGGTCGACGCCCAGGCCGGCGAAGTCGATCGGACATTTGCCGACGCTTTGCGCGGCATCGACGTGCAGCCAGGCGCCGCCGTGATGCGCGCAAATCGCCGCGACCGCGGCAATGTCTTGCACCACGCCGATTTCGTTGTTGACGTGCATGAGCGACACCAGCACCGTGTCCGGGCGCAGCGCCGCCGCCACTTGCGTGGGATCGATCAAGCCTTCTTTGTCGGGAACCAGGTAGGAAACCTCCCAGCCGCGGCGCTCGAGCTCGCGGCAAGGATCGAGCACGGCCTTGTGCTCCGTTCGCACCGTGATGAGGTGGCGGCCGCGGTCGCGGTAGTACCGGGAAACACCGAAAATCGCCAGGTTGTTCGCTTCCGTGGCGCCCGAGGTCCAGATGACTTCAGCCGCGTTTGCGCCCACGGCCGCAGCCACCTGCGTGCGTGCCGATTCGACCAGGGCAGCGGCCACATCGCCATAATCATGGCTGGTCGATGCCGGATTGCCATATTCGGTTTCGGAGCGCAGCACCTCGGCCATGCGCGCCGCGACGCGCGCATCGACCGGCGTGGTCGCGGCGTGGTCCAAATACACGGGCTTGCGTACTGCGTTCATTTGCGCGAGCGCTGCACGGATTGTCCGCGCCGGCCTTGCACGGCGCTCAAGATGCCGCGCAGGATGTTGAGTTCATTGCGGTCGAGCTGGGCGCGGTTGAACAGGCGCCGCAGGCGCTCCATCAAGTGCCCGGTTCGGTCGTCGAAATCGATTTCCTTGAGCACCTCCAGCAAGTGCGCATAGAAGTGCTCGACGTCACCCGACAGGGCCAGCGCCATTTCCAATTGCACCTGGGACTCAGGCTGCTCGCGCGCCAGAAAGATCTCATACGCTGTCAATTGCACCGACATCGCCAGATTCAGCGAGCAATATTCCGGGTTGGCGGGAATGCGCACCAGCACATTGCAAAGATTCAAATCCTCGGTCGCCAGCCCGTAGCGCTCCGACCCGAACAACAGCGCCGCCCGGTTTTCCTGCCCCATTGCGACGATGCGGCCGGCGACATCGCGCGGCGTCGTGAACTCCCAGTAGTACGACCTCGGGCGCGATGTGGTGCCCGCAATGAAGGCGCAGTCGGCGATGGCCGCGGCGACGTTGTCCACCACTCGCGCATTCGTCAAAATGTCGTCTGCGCCCGCCGCCAGCGCGACGGATTCGGGATGCGGAAATGAGCGCGGCCGCACCAGAACCAGATCCGAGAGCGCCATGTTTTTCATGGCGCGCGCGACCGAGCCGATGTTTCCAGGGTGGCTGGGGTCGATGAGTACAATGCGAACGAGGTCGGTCACTGATGGTATTCTAGCGCCAGCTTATGCAACCCCTGCTCAATATCGCCATGCGCGCCGCGCGGCGCGCCGGCGATCTGATCGTAAAAAGCCTCTCGCGCCTCGATTCCCTGAAGATCGACAGCAAAGGCCGCAATGATTTCGTCACGGATATCGACCGCAAGGCGGAAGCGGACATTATTGCGACCATTCGCCGCAGCTACCCGCAGCACGCAATCCTGGCCGAGGAATCGGGCCGCAGCGGCGAAAACGAATTCGTGTGGATCATCGATCCGCTCGATGGCACGACCAATTTCCTGCATGGTTTTCCCACCTTCGCGGTCTCGATTGCGTTGGAGCAGAGAGGCCGCTTGCAGCATGCCGTGGTCTACGATCCGATGCGCCAGGAATTCTTCACCGCCTCGCGCGGCGATGGCGCGCAGCTGGAAGGCAAGAAAATCCGCGTCAGCAGCCAACGGACCTTGGAGGGCGCTCTCATCGGCACCGGGTTCCCGTTTCGCGCGGGCGCAACTTATGTCGATGAGTACCTGGCGATGCTCAAGCTGGTGATGTCGACCGCTGCGGGGATTCGCCGGCCGGGCGCCGCCTCCTTGGATCTTGCCTATGTGGCAGCGGGAAGAATCGACGGCTTCTGGGAATTCGGCTTATCGCCCTGGGATACCGCCGCCGGTACCTTGCTCATCCAGGAAGCCGGCGGCCGGGTAGGCACGGCAACCGGCGCCGAGTATTCGCTCGGCGCCAATATCGTTGCCGGCAACCCAAAGGTCTACCAGGCCCTGCTCGAGGTCATCGGACCCCTGACGCCGGCCTCACTTCGCGTCTAAAGGCTCGACGTAGTCCGGGTGCAGGGTGCTGCGTTTGCGGCCGTAGACGGCATAGAACACCAAACCCAACACCGCCCAACCGAAGAACACCATCTTGGCGAAGAACGACAGCAGCAAGAACAACGCCAGACAACCGATCAGCGCCAGAGGGCCCACGAGCCAGATGGCCGGGGTGCGAAACGGCCGTTTCCGGTCACGCTGAGTGCGCCGCAAAATCATCACGCCCAAGGCCACCGAGAAAAAGGCGGCCAAGGTGCCGCCGTTAGATGTGTCGGCGAGATTTCCGACCGGAAAAAACGCCGCGGCGCACATCACCACCGTGCCGGTGATCAGCGTCACCACATGAGGCGTGTGGAATCGAGGATGAATTTTCGTCAGCACGTCCGGCAACAGACGGTCGCGAGCCATGCTGAAGAAGACCCGCGTCTGACCGAACATCATCATGAGAATCACCGATGGCAAGGCGAGGAAGGCCGCCAAACCGATGAGCCGTGAAGTCTTGGGCCAGCCGATTTCCCGCAGCACGTGCGCCAGCGGTTCGTCGCTGCAGACCAGCGTCGAGAGTTTGGCCTGATCCACGCAGGCTTTTAGCATGTCCGGACCGCCGGGGTCGATGCCATGGCCCGCCGCGTCCATCACCGGCTGCGCGCCAATGGAGCCGATCGCGCCGCTCGCCACCAGCAAGTAGAAAATCGTGCAAATTACCAGGCTGCCGATCAGGCCGATCGGCATGTTGCGTTGGGGATTTCTCGTCTCTTCCGCGGCGGTCGACACCGCGTCGAAGCCGACATATGCAAAGAATATCGAAGCCGCCGCGCCGCCGATGCCGAGCCAACCCAAGGGTGCGAACGGTTCGAAATTTTGCGTCTTGATGACGGGCAGCGCCAACGCGCAGAACAGCACCAAGGCCGCAACCTTGATGCAAACCAATACCGCATTCACGGTCGCGCTCTCGCGTGTTCCGAGCGCCAGCAGCGTGGTGACGAGCGCCGCTATGAACATGGCAGGCACATTGATGAAGCCGCCGGCGAAATAGCCCTTGGACAGATACAGCGGGATATGAATGTCAAAGCTGTGCGCTATCAGGGGCACGAAGTAATTCGACCATCCCACCGATACAGCGCTTGCGGCGATCGTGTATTCGAGGATGAGCGCCCAGCCCACGATCCAAGCGATCAGTTCGCCCAAGACCGCGTAAGAGTAGGTATAGGCGGAGCCGGAAACGGGCACCATCGCGGCCAGTTCGGCATAACACAGGGCGGTGACCGCGCAGACGAAACCGGCTATGACGAAGGAGGCCATCATCCCCGGGCCGGCCTTTTGCGCCGCCTCGGCCGTCAACACGAAAATGCCGGTGCCGATAATGGCGCCGACCCCAAGCATCGTGAGCTGGAAAGCGCCCAAGGATCTGGTCAGGGATCTTTTCTCGGCACTGGCCAAAATAGCGTCAAGCGGTTTGATGCGCCAATTCATGTCATCTCCCGTTTTTGAATACTGGCGCGGACTTTAGCGGCTTTTCCACCGTGCTAGCAATCTATTACTTCACATGCCTGCGCAATCGTATGTTTATCCATTCCACGGCCACCGAGAAGACAAAGGCGAAATACAAGTATCCCTGCGGGATGTCGAGCTCCAGTGAATCTGCGATCAGTGCGGCGCCTACCAAGACCAAGAACGCCAGCGCCAACACCTTGATCGTGGGATAGCGGTCGATGAAGCGGCTGACGGACGAGGAGACCACCATCATCACCAGCACCGAGATCACGATGGCGGCCACCATGACCTCGATATGCTTGGCGAGGCCAACCGCGGTGAACACCGAATCGAGGGAGAACACGATGTCGATGATGCCGATTTGCAGGATGATCATCGCGAATTTGTTCATGCCGCCGGGCTTGCGGCTGTGCGCCTTGCCCCTGAGCATGTCGCGCAGTTCCATGACGGTCTTCACGATCAGGAACAGGCCGCCGGCGAACAGAATCAGGTCGCGGCCGGACACGTCGGTGCCGAGCGCGCGAAACAAAGGATCGCGCAACGTGGCCAGCCAGGTAATGGAGAACAGCAGGCCGATGCGCGTCAGCATGGCGAAGCCCAAGCCGAGGACCCGCGCACTGCCGCGCTGGACCTTCGGCAGCCGATCGACGAGAACCGACAAAAAAATGATGTTATCGATGCCGAGGACGATCTCAAGCAAGACCAGCGTCACGAATGACATCCAGGTCTGCGGATCGGAGAGCAGTGCCATCACGGCCTGGAATACCCGGACAAGTTCTTAGGGCAGGCCGTCGACTTCTTCCGGTTTGGTCGCCTTGCGCTCGAGCAAATCATCGACCCGCAATCCCAGATCGAGCGACAATGCGGCGGAAATGTAAATCGAAGAATAGGTGCCGGCGATGATGCCGATGACCAAGGCTGCCGAAAATCCGCGCAAGGTTTCGCCGCCGAATATCAGCAGCGCCACGACCACCAATAGCGTCACCAGCTTCGTCATCAAGGTTCGCGACAAAGTCTGATTGATCGACTCGTCGATCACCTGCGCGATCGAGAGCTTGCGCGACGTGCGAGCGCGCTCGCGAATCCGGTCGAACACGATCACCGTGTCATTGAGCGAATAGCCGATCACCGCCAAAACCGCCGAAATGGCGGTCAGATCGAAGGTCATCTGCGTCAACGCGAAAAAACCCACGACGCAGATCGGATCGTGCAAAACCGCGAAAATCGCGCCCAACGCGAGTTTCGGGGTGAACCGAAACAAAACATAAATCAGGATCAGCGCCAATGTGGCGAGCATCGCCACGCCGCCCTTGACGAACAGTTCCTGCCCCACCTGCGGACCAACGACTTCGGTCCGCTGCAGCTTCACGCCGGCATCGACCTTGCTGAAAATCTCCAGAATGTGCGCGCCGATCTGGTCGCCCTTCGCGTTCGGATCCGGCGGCAGGCGCACCAGGATGTCCCGCGAGCTGCCAAAGACTTGCACTTGCGCGCCTGCGACCGCGGCCGCGGCCAACGCCGATCGCAGGCCTTCGATATTCGGCGCCTGGGGAAAATTCGTTTCGACCACCACGCCGCCGGTGAAGTCCACGCCCAGATTCAAGCCGCGGATCAGCACCAAGGCCAGCGAAGCGACGATCAAGAACGCCGACAACCCGTACCACACCTTGCGGGTGTGCATGAATGGGAAGCGGGTAACCTTGTGGAAAAATTCCATGGAAGCGGCCCTCTAGATCGACAGGCGGTCGAGCTTGCGCTTGCCGCCGTAAATGATCTGCACCAGGGCATGGCTGCCCATCACCGCGGTGAATACCGAGGTGAAAATTCCCAGCACGAGCACCACGGCGAAACCGCGGATCGCGCCGGCACCGAAGGACCAGAGCACGACGCCGGCAATCAACGCCGTCACGTTCGAATCGCCGATGGCCGACCAGGCGCGCTCGAATCCGGCGGCAATCGCCGCGCGCGGCGTGACGCCGTTGCGCAGCTCTTCGCGGATGCGTTCGTAGATCAAGATGTTGGCGTCCACCGCCATGCCCACGGTCAACACCACGGCGGCAATGCCGGGCAAGGTCAGCGCCGCGCCGAACCAAGACAGCAACGCCGTGAGCAACACCACGTTGGCTGCGAGCGTCGCGTCGGCAATCAAGCCAAATACCTTGTAATAAACCGCCATGAATATGAATGCGGCCAGCATCCCGAACACCATTGCCTTGATGCCCTTGTCGATGTTGTCCTGGCCCAGGCTCGGTCCGATGGCGCGTTCTTCCACCGGCGTCAATGGCGCCGCCAGGCCGCCGGCGCGGAGCAGCAGCGCGAGCTCGCGGCCTTCGATCGGATTGACGCCCGTGATTTGAAAGTTATTGCTGAACACGCCGCGGATGGTCGCGCGATTGATGACCTCTTCCGTGGTGCGGTCGACTTCCACGCCTTGCGCATTCTTCTCGCGCGAGCGGTCGATGAACACCACCGCCATCAAGTGACCGAGATTTTCCTGGGTGTTCTTCAGCATTTTCGCCGCGCCGCGGCTATCGAGCCCGACCGACACGGCCGGCCCATCCTGGCTATTCGGCTGGAAGGTTGCATCGGTCAGTTGATCGCCCGTCACCACCACGTCGCGCTTCAGCAGCACCGGTTGCTTGTCGCGGGTGTAGAACAGCTTCGAGCCCAAGGGCACGCGTCCGGTGGCCGCCGCTTCGAGGGGATTGTTGGTCTCATCGACCATGCGAAATTCCAAGGTCGCGGTCTTGCCGAGAATCTTTTTGACCTCGGCCGAATTCTGCAGTCCCGGCAGCTGGATGGCGATGCGATCCACGCCCTCCTGAGCGACCTGCGGCTCGGATACCGCGAGTTCCGGGCTGTTGAGCCGGTTGCGCAGGATCACGATGTTTTGCTGAACGGCGTAATTTTGCCGCTCCTTGATTTCCTGCGGCGTCAGCTGCAGTTCCAGCGCGGGCGATCCGCCGGCCGTCACATCCGTGAAATTCAAATTGCGGCTCTCGGCGAGAATGGCGGCCTTGCCCTTGGCAAAGCTATCGGCGTCGCGAAACAGCACGCGCACGCGATTGTTCGGGTAGTCGACAACGACGTCTTGGTAGGCGACCTTTGCATTGCGCAACGCCGAGCGAAAATCCTGCTCGTGGCGATCGAGCAGCTGCTTCACCGCGCCCTGCACGTCGACCTGATAGACCAGGTACACACCGCCGCGAAGGTCCAGACCCAGCTTGACGGGGCCCAACCCCATGGCGCGCATCCAGGTGGGCACGCGTGAAGCTTTCGACAGCGCTATCGTGAATTGATTCGGCCGAGCCTCTGCAATGACGTCGCGCGCCTTCAATTGATCCTGGCCGCTGAAGCGCAAAGTCAGACGACCCTGCTCCAAAAATACGCCCGAGGGCGTAATGCCCTTGTCCTTGAGCAACTGCACGACCGCTTTGCTGTCGGCATCGGTGACGGCTGCCCGGTCGGCCGCCAATTGCAACGCGCTTTCTTCGCCAAACACATTGGGGAGCGCCAGGAAGATGCCGATGACCATCACGATCGCCACCAGGACGATCTTCCAGCGCGGGTAGCCGATCATGCGCTCTTGACCGTGCCCTTTGGCAGCACCTGCGCAACCTGGAATTTCTGCAGCTTGATGTTCACGCCGCTGGCGATCTCAACGCTCAGGAATTGCTCACCCACCTCGGTCACTTTGCCGAGTATTCCGCCGGTGGTTGCGATCTCATCGCCCACGGCGACCTTGGAAAGCATTTCCCGTTGCTCTTTGGCGCGCTTGCTCTGTGGTCTGATGAGCAGGAAATAGAACACCACCAAGAGCAGCGCCGGCAGGGCCAAAGTGCTGATTAGGCTCGGGCTGCCGGGAGCTGCGCCCGAGGCCTGCGCGTATGCTGAATTAATGAGGAAATTCATAGTGTTGCACTCTTTTTGAGCTTGGTGAGCCGCTGCGCAAAGCCGCGTAGTATACAGCAGGCAGCCGCAAACTTAACCCAAGGCTCAAGTCAGGCGGGCGAGGAACTCGCGCGAATAAGACTCGAACGTGCCCGCCACGATCGCCGCACGAATTTCTCGCATCAATCGCTGGTAGAAGAAGAGGTTGTGGATCGTATTGAGGTGCGAGCCTAAGATTTCGCCGCACCGGTCCAAATGCCGCAAATAGCTGCGGCTGTAATTGAGGCAGGTGTAGCAGCCGCACCCCTCCTCGATCGGACCTAGGTCCTCGCTGTGGGCGGCGTTGCGGATGTTGATGACGCCGGTGCGCGTAAACAAATGCGCATTGCGCGCATGGCGGGTCGGCATCACGCAATCGAACATATCGATGCCGCGGCGTACCGCCTCGAGGATGTCCTGCGGCCTTCCCACCCCCATGAGATAGCGCGGCTTCTGAACAGGCATCTGCGGCAGCAGCAGCTCCAGCACCCGTTCGCGCTCTTCTTCCGGCTCGCCCACGGCCAAGCCCCCGATGGCAAGCCCTGCGAATCCAATTTGCTCCAGAGCCGCCAGCGATTCGAGGCGCAATCCCGCGTGGACTCCCCCCTGGACAATCCCGAACAGCGTTCCGGGAGGCTCGTCGCGGTAGTACTCCAGAAAGCTGCGCGTTGCCCAACGCATCGACAGTTCCATGGATTTGCGCGCGATCTCTTCCGTCGCCGGGTAGGGCGTGCACTCATCGAAACTCATGGCGACATCAGAGGCCAGCGTGCGCTGAATGCGCATGGACTCTTCAGGCGATAGGAATACGGCCGCGCCGTCGACGGGCGAGCGAAAATGAGCGCCCTCCTCCGTGATCTTGCGCATTTGCGCCAGGCTCCACACTTGAAACCCGCCCGAATCAGTGAGGATGGGCCGGCGCCAGTGCATGAAGCGATGCAGCCCTTGGTGAGCCTGTATCACCTTAAGCCCGGGACGCAAGAACAAATGAAACGTGTTGGCCAACACGATTTCGGCGCCGATGGCTTCGAGATCCTCCGGCGTCATCGCCTTCACGGTCCCATAGGTGCCGACCGGCATGAATGCCGGCGTCTCGACCGTGCCGCGCGCGAAGTAGAGCCGGCCGCGGCGCGCGGCGCCGTCCTGCGCCAACAAATCGAAGCGCATTGCGCTCACAGGTTTGAGCGCGCCATTGCGGATGGGGTCAGAAACATCGCATCACCGTAGCTGAAAAATCGATAGCGCGCGCGCACGGCATGCGCGTAGGCGGCCAGCAGCGCCTCGCGCCCGGCGTAGGCCGCGCACAGCATCAACAGGGTCGACTCCGGCAAGTGGAAATTGGTGACCATGGCATCGACCGCGCGAAATATGTAACCCGGCTTGATGAATATGCGGGTGCTGCCCCGGTAAGGCGCCAGGCGTTTCGCGGCGTCCGCGGCGTGCGCGATGCTTGCCGCCGTCTCCAGGCTCCTGACCACGGTCGTGCCGACCGCAATCACTCGGCCTCCCGCGGCCCGCGCGGCGTCAATGGCTTCACACGTGCGCGACGGGACTTCGAAGTATTCAGAGTGCATCTGGTGCTGATCGATGTCGTCGCTGCGCATCGGCGCAAATGTTCCCGCGCCCACGTGCAACGTCACAAACGCATGCGCAACCTGGCGGCTGCGCAGGTCCGCAAAAATCGCATCGTCGAAATGCAGCCCGGCGGTCGGCGCCGCCACCGCACCTAGGATGCGCGCATACACGGTCTGATAGCGCTCTCGGTCCGCGTCCTCCGCGGCACGATCGATATAGGGCGGCAGCGGCATTTGTCCGTGGGACTGAAAGAATGCGATCACATCGCAGGAGAACTTCAGCACAAACAGCTCGTTCTCGCGCCCGAGCATGCAGGCACTTTCCCCCGCAGCGAGCCTCACGGTGGCACCCTGTTTCAGCCCTTTGCTGGCTCGAACGTGTACCAGCGCGGTATTGGGCGTCAGTGCACGCTCCAGCAACAACTCGACACGACCGCCGCTGTCCTTCACGCCGAACACTCGGGCGGGAATGACCCGGGTATCGTTGAAAACCAGCAGATCCCGCGAGTCGAGCAAGCTGGGAAAGTCGCGAAATTGCCGGTCCTCGAAAGCCCCGGTACGGCCGCTCAAGGTCAATAAACGGCTGGCCGAACGGACTTCCGTGGGTCTTTGCGCGATGAGTTCCTTGGGCAAGTCGAAGTGAAAGTCCGCGCGCAGCATGGTCTTAAGGATTCTACCAAGAGCAGCAATCGCATATACTGCGCGGCCTGGCATGCCCGAATGGCGGAACTGGTAGACGCGCCGGACTCAAAATCCGGTGGTGGTGACACCGTGTGGGTTCGATTCCCTCTTCGGGCACCAGATTTTTTTCAATTGGACCAATCTTGAATTTCTGCAGCAATTGCGGCTCTCCCGTCGAATCCAAGATCCCCGCCGGGGATCATCTGCCGCGCTTTGTATGCACCAGCTGCAATATGGTGCACTACAAGAATCCGCTGCTGGTATTGGGTTGCGTGCCTGAATGGCAGAACAAGATTTTATTGTGCCGGCGCGCGATCGAACCGCGCCTTGGATTTTGGACTGTGCCGGCGGGATTCATGGAAAACGGCGAGACCATGCAGCAGGCGGCGGCGCGCGAGTGTCAGGAAGAGGCGCTTGCCGAGGTCGAAGTGGGTTCGCTGCTGGCGATCGTCAATGTGACGCGGGCAAATCAAGTGCACGTAATGTTCCGGGCGAAACTGCTCGAACCGAAATTCGCGCCGGGTCCGGAGAGCTTGGAAGTAGCCCTGTATGAGGAAGCGCAGATCCCATGGTCCGAATTGGCATTTGCCAGCGGCGAATATGCGTTGCGGCAATACTTCGCGGACCGCACCGCGGGACGCGAGGAGCATCATTTCACTGAATTGAAAAGTCGGTCGACCACTTGATTCGCTCGATCGACGCCGTTGTGGGCGCCGCCTGCGCATTTGGCGGGTATGGCAGAATAGGATTATCAACCAACCGAGTACGAGAAGGGTAAGTCATGGCGTTCGTGGTCACCGAAAGCTGCATCAAATGCAAATACATGGATTGTGTGGAGGTCTGTCCCGTCGACTGCTTCCATGAGGGTCCGAATTTCCTGGTCATCGACCCGGATGAGTGTATCGACTGCACGCTGTGCGAGCCCGAATGTCCGGTCGAAGCCATCTATTCCGAGGAAGAGATCCCCACCGGCCAGGAAACCTTCAAGCAGCTCAACGCCGAACTCGCGAAAAAATGGCCGGTCATCAGCGAGAAAAAGGCTGCTCCGCCGGATGCCAAACAATGGGAAGGGGTTCAGGACAAGGTCAAACTGCTGGAGCGCTGAACCGCGGCCAATCAAAATCGGTGGATGGGCGTGATGAGATGCCAATATCCCCAATCGATGCAGCCGGAGTTCGTTGTGAAATCGCCGTTCTTCGCGCTCGCCATCGCGGCGCTGTTGCTCAATGCATCGATGGCTCTCGCGGATTCCGGGGCGATCTCCGGCATTCAGAGCGTCGACATGGACAAGACGGTCCGTCCGCAGGACGATCTTTTCCAGTATGCCAACGGCACATGGCTCCGAGACGTGCCCATCCCGCCCGATCGCGCCTCATATGGCGTCGATTCCATGATGACCGAACACTCGCTGCTGCAGCAGCGCGATTTGATCGAGGGGGGGCAGATTTCCAGCGATCCCGAAGCACGCAAAGTGAGCGATCTCTACTCCAGCTACATGAATGAGGCTCGGGTTGAGCGGCTCGGGATCAAACCGCTGCGCGCGGAACTGCAGCTCGCGGCGAACATCAAGCATGCGAGCGAGTTGGGGCCTCTGATGAGCCACCTTGATCGCATCGGCGTCGCCTCACCGCTCGCGACCTTGGTGCGGCCGGATTCCAAGCATTCCGCGCAATACGCATTTTGGCTCACGCAAAGCGGCTTGGGATTGCCCGACCGCGACTATTATTTAAGCGACGACGCCCGCTTGGCCGGATTTCGTACCAAGTACCGCGAGCACGTCGAGAAAATGCTGCATTTATTGGGCGACGCTGCCGCCGCAAAAGAGGCCGACAAAATCGTCGCGCTTGAAACGGCCCTGGCCAGGCTGCAGTGGACGCGGGTGGCGAATCGCGACGCGCAGAAAACCTACAACCCGAAAACCTTGTCCCAGCTGCAAAAAGAAGCGCCCGCGATCGACTGGAATGCCTACTTCACGGAGGCCGGCCTCACCAGTGCGTTGCCGACGATGGTGGTACGTCAGCCGGACTATC
>Ga0210402_10000282_pt1 | contig 58046 bp, 89 predicted proteins | sample IncBWC7MmetaG_FD_161055 | JGI IMG/M metagenome (GOLD analysis project Ga0210402, IMG submission 161055) | Forest soil microbial communities from Barre Woods Harvard Forest LTER site, Petersham, Massachusetts, United States - Inc-BW-C-7-M | ecosystem: Environmental > Terrestrial > Soil >... | reverse complement strand
TGCTCAGCAGCCACATGTTCAACAGCCTGCGGCACCAGTATGCGCACCTCAGCCGGCAGCGGTCGCACAGTTACTTCCTGCAGGTCAGCCGCAGCCAGTTCAGCTTGTTCTACCCCTGATCGTGACTGCGCCGGTAGCGATGCCGGTCAGATGGCAGGCGGATCCAAAGGGCGGGTTCTCGATGCAGAAAAAGGTGGAAGATCCAGACACTGGTAACGATCGTTGGGTGACGTGTATCAGTGGGTTTCGGATACTATCTCTCGACCTACTCAAGACAATCGACGCCGGCTCACACACTGCAGAATTAACTGTTCAGAACGCGGCCGGCACGGAGACAGCAACGTTCAGTGCCGGTGACCCAACTGCGGCTGCGGAGTTTCAAAAGCTACTCGGCGACCGCGGCATTTTCGTGAGCAAGAATGAGTTTAAAGACCTACAGGAGCTACTTATGGAGTGGCTGAAAAAAATCCAAGATGCCCAGCGTGTCAAGCGCTCTTTCACTCACTTAGGATGGATGGAGAAGGACAACCAGCATATCGGGTTCGCTCTAGGTGACACGGCTTATTATGCTGACGGCTCTAAAGAGACCGGCATCAAGGTAGCCGCAGGTGGCGGCACAACCATATACAAGCACTACCTACCACAAGGAACCCTCGCAGCATGGAGTTCGGTATCCACATTCCTGAGTTCCCAGAATCGGGCGGAGCTGATGGCAGTCCTTTCGACGGCGTTTGGCTCCCCACTGATGAAGTTCAGTGGGCACTCTGGGGCCGTCGTATCGATAGTATCTACTGCGTCTGGTGTCGGAAAGAGTACAGCACTGTCACTGGCGCAGAGCGTTTGGGGAAATCCCAAAAGTGCGATGCACAGCGCCGCCGACACAGTTTTGTCACTATCCTCGAAGATGGGGTTTACGAAGGACCTCCCCGCGTACTGGGATGACATCAAGGGTGAAAAGACCTTTGAGAACTTTGCCTCAGTGATCTACCAGATCACTCAAGGCAAGGAGAAGTCCCGACTCAACCAGCAGGCCGAACTCCGGGAAGTCCAGAACTGGAACTGCCTCGCGGTAGTCGCCACAAACGACTCTCTGATAGACATGGTGAAGCGCTATGGCAAGGGCACTGATGCTGGCGCGGCGCGCATCTTCGAGATCCGTCTGGAGGCTCGTCCGGCAATGACCCAGCAGGCAACGTTCTTTGACGCCTGCTCGACGAACTACGGTCGCGCTGGAGAGATTTATGCCGCATGGCTGGCCGCCAACCCAGACAAAGCTCGAAAGCTCGTAGAGCAGCTCTCCGACCATCTCCATAAGGACCTACAGGTGGAGTCGGAAGAACGCTTCTGGGTGGCCGCAATCGCCGTAATGGTGGCCGGCGCTCAGATCGCCAAGCAACTGGGGCTGGTGGACTTTGACGTGAAGGGCCTTCTGGCCTACCTGAAGACCCGATTTATCCAGCTGCGTGGGGGCAAGACGGAGCAGATGAAGGAATCGGATCCAGGCCCCATGATCGCTGATTTGATCCTGGATCATCAGCCGACGACCCTGCGCATTGATACGATGCCCATCAAGAACCAAACCAAGCCGCTCATCACCCGCCCGCCGAAGAATGGCGACGTGGACCTTATGATTGCCGACAAGGATGGGATTCTGCGAGTCCGCAAGGCCAAGTTCAACGAGTGGTGCCGGAGTCGTAACCACAGCGTCACCACGCTGCTCGAGAAACTGAGCCAAGAAGGGGCCGTCAAGGAGAAGAACGTCGACCCTATGGCCGGTGCGTCGCCCTATTCAACCTATAACCGCACGACCTGCTACGATATTGACCTGAAGAAACTCGGCATTCATGGAGAGGAAAATGTGGATCCCGCATAAGCCCTATGACCTGGTGATTGAGCAGCATGCCCTGGAGATCACGGAAGCAGCGCGGGACGCCGCCCTGGACTGCCCAGAGGGCTCACACCGCGTGGTAGGGGTCAAGTTCAAGTCCTCAGAGATCGCCCGTCGCGTTGTAGAGTGTCTGCAGGAGAAGTACGCAGAAGTGGGCGGCGCGACGATTCGGATCGAGTTGTTTCACTAAAAAGAAAGGCCCCAGAACGGGGCCTCTCGAGTTCCCAGAACGGGTTTGGCTTAGTACGCCTCGACTCGAATCTGAATCACGTCGCCGGTCACCATGCCGGTATTCGTGACACTCGAGCACACCGTGGTCGTCGCACCGACCGCCGACACGATCACGATCTGCGTGGTCTTGTCGAAGAACGTGCAAACCAGGCCATTCGGGGCCGCCGCGCTGTTCACGGCATTCTTGCCATCATTGTTGCCGCTGGACACGACGATCGTCGGGGCTGCCAGGGTAACGGTCAGGGCGCACGTGGTGGCAAAGGTACCAATCGTGACACTGAGGGTGCTGGCGCCGCCGACCTGGCCGGTCAAAGTGCCGCAACCGACAGACCCGGTAACCACGGGCTGGAGGCCGCCGGACGTCGACAATCCCGTGAGGCCGAGCTGGCCGGTCTGGGGATTGAAGCCGGAATAGAACGTATTGGCAGCGAATGCCGCGCCACTGATGGCAACGAGGCCAGCCAGCACTGCGAGGACTTTTGACTTCAGCTTAGACATTGAGATCTCCATAAAGTTAAGAAAGGGCGTCATCGGGCTCGAAGGACGCCCCTCCTTACCCTGCCCCGGATTCTATAACGGACGGGACTTTCGGCGCAAGCCGGCGTCCTGGTCGCCCTCCGCCCGGTTGGCGTGCACTGAACGCGTCCTCCAGTTAGATGGGTCGTTAGATCCGCCTCCGGCCAGGGGGGTACGGTGATCTACATCGACGCCATCACCTTTATGGACTTTTCCCGCCTTCTCCATCTGATACCGCGCTTTGTTCCTGGCCTCGCGCTTCTTCACGATCTCCGGCTGCTCCTGGTAGATCTCTTCGTTGTGTAGATTGTGTCCGCCGCTCATTATGGAGCTCCACGTAGTCAGCCCAAGCGCGTAGTAGACCTGGCGAGTCCGCTGCTGATCCTAGCGCTAGATTGCAGCGGCGGCACAGCCACCCGCGAAACTCACCAGTTTCATGGTCGTGGTCCCAGTATAGCGCTCTAGTGGGTTTCCGACCACATCCAGGCATCTCGCATACCTCTGGGCGAGGGCGGTCCGCCATAGCCTCCCTAATCGCCCTGGTCCGGCTCCTACCATGCTCCTTGACCTTCTCAGGATTCTGAATCCGCCATCGAGAGTGACACTCGCGGGCCTTTTCTAGGTTCCTGTGGTACCACTTGCGGTTGTACGCTAGGTAGCGTTCCTTGTTCGCTGCGCGGAGCTTTCGGCGGTACGCTCGAGCTACTTCTGGATCTTTGTGTGGCATCAAGTCTATCCTCTACCAGTTTGGCATACCCGCCGATGTCATGCCAGTTATCCGCGTAGGCAGGGTCCCCCGATAATAGGCGGCCGATCTTGCTGGCGATCAGCTCCAGGGCCTCCCGCTGGGACGACGCGAGCCGCCCCCAAGACCGCGAGCCCCGCATGATCTCCTTGATCCCCTGGGCATAACTCGCGTTGTCGGAGAAGTCCCCGTAGCGGGCTTCTCTGGCGGTCAGTGTATCTTCAATACTCATTTCTTCACCCACTGGTAATAAAAGCCCCGACCCCACGAGAACGTGTAGAAAAACGAGGCCGCAAGGATCCCCCACTGATGGTGCACGGCAGCCGTGTAGAACCAGAACGGCTGAGAGATCAGACCGGCAATGCACCCGGACCGCCGAACCTGCGGCCGGGCGTCATTTGCCAGGTACACGGCCCCTACGCCGAATACGAAGATGCAGATCTGGTCGATCATCGCAGACCGCGGAGCCGCCGGCGGACGTCCGACATGCGCTGCATGAACTTCTCTTTGGCGTTCTCGGAGGTCCAGCAGGAGATCATGTAGGTCGTCTTGTTGACCGCCGCCCGCAGTTCCTGGGTCGTCGGGCCGTAGTCCGCATCGATTCCCTTGGAGGGCATCAGCTCTTTGGCTTCAATCAGGAGGGCCATCTGGTCCGCCTTACGGCAGCCGTCCGTCATGGCCTCCGGCAGATTGAAGACCTTGCGCATTGTGCCGCCAAGAGCAACATCCAGGGCTTTATAGTCCTTCAAGAGCAGTTTTGCGGGCCGCGGGACGTCGTTCAGGACACTCTCCACACCGTCGTGTAGAAGGCCTTCCATCGGGTCTCCGAGCCCCAGGTCCTCCATGATCCGGCTGACCAGCACTGAGTGCTCCGCCACTGAGTAGAACTTGCGGCACTGCCCGTTGAAGCGGCAGAGCAGGGACAGGGAGTGGGCGATAGCACCAATGTCCCACGTGGGGTTGTTGTAGTAGAACCGGCCGCCGGTCACCAACTCGATATAGGGCGAGCCATCATCCACGATCTCTTTTCGCGGCTTCGGGGGCGGCTGCGTAATCATCGGGGCCTGCTCTTCAAAATGCACTTGGGGTTTTTTCATAGATCCTCAGCTTGGTATGAATGTCCCACGAGCGACTTCGCCGCGGGTTTTATGATACGTCATTGACGTAGCTTGCCGCTTCGATAGCCACCCGCCGCGCGCAGCGTACGCATCGGGAGCCGCAAGGGTTGGATGTTGAATCCAATTCAGCCCTGGGTATTCCTTCTCATCCACGTGGTGTTTATGGCCACTGTGAACATATGTATGTGTTGACTGGCCCCACTCTTTACGAAACTTCTGAGCGAAGATCTGCGGCAGGTTGCTGTGCTTCGTCATGTGCCCATGGTGGAACCCCAGTAGGGTTTGCCCGTGCAGGTACGCTACGTAGGGGTTCGGCGACATTTCGATCTTGACGCGCGGGTTGTCGGCATAGAGTTGAGCGAACATAACTCTTAACCAGACACTCGCGGCAGGATCATGGTTCCCTTCATGCATGTACACCTGAACGACTTCATGTTTCGTCAGGGCATGCTGGATGATTCGACGCAGGATCCTAACTGCCACTTCGACGATCTTCTGGAAGCGACTGTCAGCGTCTAATACGTGATGGTTGGTGGGTGTCATTGGCGTCAGGGAGTCGAAGTGTAAGAAATCCCCGAGCTGGTTCACCACGCCTACGCGCGCGGCCGGCGCGGCGTCGATCATCTGCATGAATGTAGCCGATAGACACCGCTCTGCGATCCCAAGATCCCAGTCCGCGCCCGTCTCCTTATCCCAGGCCAGCATGCCGACATGGCAGTCGGTCAAGGTATAGAGATTGAGGAGGTCCTCCGGAAGATTCTCCGGACCAACAATCACCTCAAGCGGCGGAAGTTTGGCGCAGAGCTGGTCGAGTACCATCTTCTGCATCTCATAGAGCTTCTCCATCTCCGGCTGCGACTTGATCCACTGCTGCCGAATATTACCCTCGCCGTCAACCAGGGTTGACACTCCCTTGAGCATATAGCCCTCAGGGAAGGCGTTCGAGGGTGCTTCAGGCTTCAGTTTCGGATTGGATACCTGCCAGCCAGCCTGCATCTGCACCTCCGGCTTCATGCCATAACGCAGTGCCGCCTTATATCGGCAGTCGAATGTCGTTACGGGTATGCCAATTGCGCGAGCCGCCGCGGACCTGCTGCCGTGGTGGGCTGTGAGGTCCAGTGCTTGCTGGGCGAGTTCTCTACTGAGCTTCGGGGTGGCCATTGGGGTTCCTTGTCAAGAAGTTTCTTTTCTGCTGAACTATCAGGGGCTTACCAGAAGCACGAATCTGGTGAGGTAGAATGCGCTATCCACAGGAGAATCGCTATGATGCCACCGCGAGATGCAGATGAATGGGGTTTACCGGACGGCGCTGACGACGAGGCCGCGGAATAGTTACTGGCCATAAAGCCACTTGGTGAGCAGGATCGAAGCCATCGATCCAGTGCCACCGCCGAGAACACAGCCGGCCATCGACCATCGGTCGCGGTTGTCCGCATTCTCAATGAAGCGGACACCGATCGTGAAATTGAACGCAGAGATCATCATGTCAGTGACTAGCGTCCACATGTAGTGTCCCTGGTTGTACGCGCGGCCATTGGCGACCACGAGACCATAGAGAGCAAACTCCGCGGCGAACCAGAACGCAAATCTCTGGAATCGCGTCATAGACTCTCCTATTGAACGTTAAACGCGCTACCCGCACCTGTAACTTCCGGCAGCTGCTTGGCCCGTGCCCGCACGCCGTACTTCTGCATCTCCAGATCCGCGACCGCCTTGGCAGCCGCAGCCCGAACTAGCGACGATGAGTCTATCGCAAATCCAGGATGACGGGTATTGAACTCCTTCACCTTGTCTCGGACAGCCCGCCGGTCATTTGGTTCCGCAGCTGCGAACTCTTTTACGAGGGCCTTCTTCTGGTCCGTGATGTTGAGGAGGGCCGACCGCTCCGCGTTGTTGCGGTTCTGGACCTCCGCTACCGCATCGGGGTGGAACCCCAGGGACTGCGCGAAGATCTCGCCGCCCGAGAGCTTGTCGGCGGGGATCAGCGTGGTGCCTGCGTTGTTGACCACACCCTGCTGCGACATCTGCCCGGCCTTCACCAGGTCACGGATGATGTGCGGCGAGGCATGCTCGATAGCACCCAACACGTCACCACTTAGGAACTTCTTCCCGGCGTCCCAGAAATTCTCACCGACGTTCAGCCAAGGTCCACCCATGGCCTCTGCAACAGAACCGATAGTACTTGCGTCGGAGTCAGTTTTGAGATGGAACATATAGGTCGACCCGAGCGCCATGCGCTGAGAGAGATCCAGACCGACAGCTGTCGGGAGTCCTTTGGCGACCAGCTCGCCCATTTCGGTTCCGAACAGGTCACTCGTCACCTCCCGCAGCATATTGTCGTAGGTCTCGCCGGACATCGCGTTCGCCACCGTATATGGCGTATCTGTCATATTGAGCGCAGAGGCGCCAGCCATTAAAGCGCCCAGGGCCCACTTGATTGGCTGAATGGTGGCACCGACCGCGCCCGCTGCGATCAAATGGGTTGCGAGCACGCCGGCCAGGGTCTTCACTCCGATAGCACGTTCTTGTGGAGTCTTGCCCTTGAGGGCGGCGAGCCCGCTAGAAATCATCATCCCGTAGACCTGCTGCGGGTATTTCATGAATTGGAACAGCAGGGGGCGGGCACCGCCGAGCAGGCCCTTCGACTGGGCCATGAACATGCGCGGCGTGTTGCCGTACGAGTAGTCGTTGTGCGTTACGTTTATAGCATCTGCAGCATGTTCTACGGCTTGCGCTTCGGTCATTCCGGCCTTTAAGCCCAGCTCCCGCGCGGCGACCGCCGTCAGGACTCGGTTGTTCACTTCACACAGGTGCAGCATGATCCGGCTGGCGTCCAGAACGCGCGCCGTGAGTCCAGTGCTTTTGCCCTTCGAAATGTCAGAAAGTTCCGTTGCCATCGACAAATCGATCAAATTATTTTCGCGCAGGTGCTGGACCATGGCCGCGATCTTCGGCGCATCCGCGCCGGCGTTCGCCTTGATGTGCGCCAGGACCTGGTCGATCACGGTGTAGGACTTCTCCGCGGCTGCGCGGCTGAACAGTGCCTTGAGCCCCAGGCCCGACTGCACAGTCTCCTTCAAGAGCGGGTCTGCGATCATGGCCTGGGCCCGGCCGAGCGCGCCGACCGACTCCGCGAACCCGTGACGCGCACCCAGCCAGGGGGCCGAGAGCACGTAGGGCTGAGCCGCGCGCACGAACCAGTGCGACGGGCTCGTGAGCATCATGAAGCCCGTAAGGCTAGTACCTTTTCGCACAAGGTCTGATACCTTGTATGGATTGCTGGAAATTTGGTCCCGTAGCGCAAGCTCACGAGCAAATTCTCCCATTCGCACAGCCGAGACCTGGGACTCATCTCGATGCTCCGACACAGCTCGTTGAACGTCGCCCTGGGCATTCGCCAGATGTCGTCCGTATTTAAGCTGGGACAGGTAATAGCTTTGAGATCTACCGTACTGGGCAAAGGAACGATGCTGGTTTTCAATGTCAACGCCCCGGCGGTTCGAGCGGAATAGTTCTCGCTTACGAAAGCTCTGATCGCCGAGCGAGCGCAAGTAGAAATCTTTGACAGCATTTTGTGCCGCTGCATTGCCTTCAAGGAGGCCGACGAGACGGTCAAGCGAACTACCAGTTGTGATCGACGCTTCACCTTTATACAGGTCAGCTTTGAGCTGGACCGGCTTCGTGTTCTCTTCGCCATACTGAGCTGCCATCTCACGCCGATGTTGGTTGGCCTCGGAGCGGGACTCCGCCATGCGGACTTCCTTCTCCGAGGTGCTTACGCGCCACGTGCCATCTTCCGTCGTCTTTACTGAAACAGACAGAGTTGGATCCGACGCACGCTGAGAGGCCATGTACGCCTGCGCTTCTTTAGACGAGTCAAACTCTTTGGACCCAAGTCTGCGTTCGGCTGATACAACATAGTCGCCATTCCTCATCAGTGGAAAGTATGGACCGGGGCGGTTGCCGATAGTTCCAATTTTCTCCACCATGTCCCGATGAGCACCCGAGAGTTTATCGCCGAACTCCTTTTCGAGGCCCTCGGCGGTGTCGAGTTTCAAAGATCGGACGGAATCGGATGTGTATTTGGAGTCGAACTCCTTGGGCGTCATGGCCGCATCCTCACCCTTCGTGAGCATGGCATGTAGCCCGTTCAGCACCATCTGGTCCGTCGAGTTGCGTTGCTCGTCGGCGTAGTACTTGCGCATCGTCTGATAATGCTCCTGCCACTCGGTGGGGAGCTTATCGAACACAGCCGCGCCGGCCTTCTGCCGGGCCTGCTGCTCAGGGCTCTTCAGATGCTCATTCAGCTCGTGGCTCAGGTCCATGTCCGGGTGGAACTGGTAGACCGTAGAGTCGTGCATCAGCTTGGAGACGGCTGCTGCGGTGTCGATGCCGTAGCGCTCCTCCAGGTTCGACCAGTTGTTCGAAATCTTCCCGACCTTTTCCATGGAGATCGCGTTGTCCGCGGCTCGCTTGAAGAACGTGTCCCAGTACCGCTTGTAGGGGTTTGTGCCATCCGACCGCTCGAAGTACTTGCTGAACTGCGCGCTCTGCTGCCGGGGCGTCATAGCCGAGAGGCCGGCCTGTCCGATGCCCTGTGTGGCGTCCGCCGCCAGGTTCTTCATGGTCTGCCGGTCGAAGGTGACCGACTTCATCACGCGATCGATCGCGTTCCCAACGTGCTTTCCATCGGGATCCTGCTCTAGGTGCTGGTTACTCAGACGTCGGACTTCGCCGGGAGTCTGCGCATACTGCTTGCCTTTGAAGATCGTGCCGTGCTCGCGCATGATCGCGTCGAGCGCCGAGAAGTGCTTGTCAGTGGAGCGGAAACCCAAGATGTCGGCGACCACTTGCTTGAACATGCCCCAGAGGGTGCGGCTGGTGTTGGCGATCCGCACGGTATCGAGGAACTTCTGGAAGTTCGGATTTGAGTATGCCTCGGCAACCATCTCGTGCACGTTGTCGGTGCGAGCGCCGTAGAACCGGTTCGCGCCCGGCTGCCGGCGGACTTCCGCCAGGATGCCCTCCAGGCGCTGGCGGACCGCGGGGTTTGCGACGATCGCGCGGGAGGTGGCGACATGTGTCAGTTCGTGGCCGAGAACATGCATCAGGGTGAACGAGGGGTTCTGCCCGTCCGCGCGCAGGCCCTCCAGGTAGTCCCGGTTGATCCGGATGATCGGCCCCTGCTCGTGCCACTCGGTCTGCCCGGCGGAACTCGGCGTGTCCATCAGGGCTTCGTGGGCGTAGCCCACAACCGTGTTGCGATCGACGACTTTGGATAGAGCCGTAAAGAGCTTGTGCATGGGCGAGCCGGGGTCGAGGTGCTGCAAGGCGGCACCGATCAGGGCATGCGCATCCTTGCCGCCATCATCCCGGTAGGCAAGTTCCATCTGCTTGGCGACGGCTGCTGCCGCATTGTGGATGGCGGTGGGCTTCTGCGGATACCCGAGAGTGCTACGCAGCTCCTCCTGGTCCCGCCGGGCCGCCTCGCCTTCACGCAGCAGGGCGGCAACCGTGGAGTTCAAATGCATGCGCCCTTCGTCTGTCGGCTTGAAGTCGAGCGGGCTCTCATCGTAATCGTCGTGCTCGAGGCGCTGCGTATCTCCGCGCTGGCGCGCTTCCTCTTCGTTGAGGCGTGCACGCTCATCCGCGGCGGCGCGCATGTCACGCAGGGCAACTGCACCCTCGCGCGGCCGGCGTTCGAACTTCCCAGACTCACCGCGATATCCTTCTTTCTTCGCGTTGAGTAGGGCCGAGAGTTCATCCTCATGTGCAGGGGTGAACTTCTCCTTAAGACCTGTGTATCCGGACTTAGGTTGCACTGCCTCCGGGAACGGCAGGGTCAGCTGCTGGCCATGGCTACGCAGGCTCGCGTTGCGCTCCTGAGCTTCTACCGCAGTGAGTATCGGGTGCTTCTCGACTGCCTCGCCGGCGACCGGCGCTGCCTTGAGGGGATAGCCCTCGTCGTCATGAGTGAGTCGATCCGGATTGGCACGAGCAGCAGACTTGGCCTGGCGTTGCAGCTCCGTCTTGTAAGTGTCAATCAAGTACTGGGCGCGGTTCGCCGGTTCTTTCTTACCCAGGGCGTCCATCAGGGTAGCGAATTTCTTGGCAGCCGAACGGGCCTCCGGCGAGCGCAGACTCTGCGCCTTGAGAGCACGACCGTACTGCAGCAGCTCGCGCATGTAGCGCTGAGCCATCAGGGGGCTGCCCTCAGACTTAAGGTCCGATCGCTTGAGCGACATCAGCCCCTGCAGGTGCTTCTCGCCGTTCTCAATCGACACAGCGAGATCCTTATACTGCTGAACTCGCTCCGCTTTCTGCTCCGCGGGGGTCATCTTGGCTGCGCGCTCCATCTCGCGCTGCGACTCGACCGTCGTCATCAAGGCTTCGGGGTCGAACGTCTTGTAGCCGACCAGGCGGCGGGATCGAGTCCCGGCCTTGGCGGCGTTGACGCGCTGCTCGCGCTCCGTCAGGGCGCGGCGCGGCGAGACCGCAAACTTCTCGGACGTGGCGTTGCCCAGTTCTTCGTGTTTTTCCTGGCCACGATAGAACCGGTTGATGCGCTTCTCCATCTTGGAGCGCACACCCTGATCCTCCGACCGCATCTGCTCCGCGGTGAGTTTCGTCCGCGCGCCACCCTGGCTGCGCTCCAGGACTTCTTCGTAGGTGCGATCCAGGTCCGCCTCATTCATGCCGTGAATGTCGGCGCGGGACGGCCGGCGGCTAGGCTCCAGGACTTCCGGATTGAAAGTGCGCAGGGGCTCCGTGTACTGCTTACCTGGTGCCGCCTTGTTGTTGAGGTATTCCTCTACACCTTCGGGGGCGACTTCGAGTGCGGCCCGCGCGATCTGGTCGGCCTTCGTCTCGTAGGCGTGCGTCCGAAGGAACGTGGCAACTTGCTTCTCAGCCAGCTCAATGCCGACTTTAGCTTTTGCCACATCCGCCTCGCCATGCGCGGTATTACGCATGACTCGCATGCCAGCAAGTTCATGATCGAGGTCTTGGTAGCGTCGCTGAGCATCCGGAGAATGAAAGACAACATCCTCTGGAGCAGGAAACCCAGCGCCACCCCATGCCCGACCCCGAATTTCATTGTGGAGACGACGCGCTTCCGCTGTTAGGCGGCCGGCGGCTTCGGTCCGAGAAACGGCAGGTGACTCTTTACCGCTGCCCAAATCGCGGCGAGCTGCGCCTTCAGCACGGGCCCGAACAGTGTCCCCAGAAGAAACATTACGCTCGACAGCACTAGATACAGCACGGGAAGCTCCTTTCTCAGATTGAGTACGTTGAATTTGCTCATGTTCCAAACCAATCAGCTGCGCCCGGCGCAACACTGCGGCGGGAGCGGTCGTGACTTGCGCGGTTCGTCCCCGCGCCACGTCAGTATACTGCTGTGCGAGCTGGTGCGCTTCCTGTTCGGTTGCGACGCCCGTCTCACGAGTAACATTACCCTGATCGTCGTGCTGCTGCACGATAAAGTTTCCGTTACTCGGCTTGCCCTCGCCGGCGCCTGTGGCATGCCCGAGGATCTCCTGCATATTGCCGACTTTAGCGTCACGATAGTGCGTGTACTCGTCCGCATGGGCCTGGTCCTTCGCGATCAGGACGCCGCCCTTCTCGTCGAAGTTGACCATCGGAATTGCCTGGTCGCCAGCCGCTTCGCGGACCTGATCGAGTAGGCCATCACGTCGCAGACGCGCCACGTTGTCGGCGGAAAGGTAAACTGCCCCCCGCTCATGGTTAGGATCGGCCAGATCCTTTAATTGCGCCTGGATGTCTCCAAACGGTTCTGCAGAGGGATGGTCCGGGGTGCCGGCCTCCATGGGGCGGTTGCCGCGGGTCGTCAGCTCCGGCCGCGCGCGGACACCGGCTTGGAGGGACGGCTGGTCGCGGAACAGGTCCGGTTGGTTGATATCGGCGCGCTGGGCCGCGCGGGCGCGCAGCTCATCGGCGACCGTCTGCGGAGCCGGTTCAGGGCGAGTGTACTCGGCGCCGGGGCCGGCGATCGGCGCCTTACGGCCGGTCATATCCCGTAGGGGCAGGTTCAGCTGCTGGCCGGCGGCGTTCGCGGGTGGCGTCGGGCCGGGCCGCGGAGCGTTCATCTGGCCGCCGCGCAGGTCCAAGTTACCTTGAGGACCGTTGGGCTCGAACATGCCGTAGCCGGCGGGCTGGTTGGGGCCAGTGGTCTCGGGGGCCGGGGCGCCCTGGTAAGGCGTCTCTGGAGCCTCGCCGAAGTTGTGCCGTGCCTGGATGGCCATGGCCTGGTCGGGGGCGACACCCTGCGGTAGCTGCAGGTCCATCTCAGCCTGTCCCGGCGGCTGGCCGGGGGTGATGATCCTGGGCTCCTCGCCGGTCAGGGTCTCGAAGCCCTCGCGGTTGCGCTCTACCGGCGTGTATTCGTCCGTGGGGACAGTGGTCGTGTGGTTCTCGCCACCGGCCGTCGTCTCCATGCCAGCGTGCGCCTCGCCGGGGTTCTGCTGATTGGGCAGCGGCTCTTGTGCGCGCGGCCCGTGACCCATGACTGCGCCAAATCCCGCGCCGGTGAGTCCGCCGGTGATCGCGCCTTCGAGAGCCTGCTTGCCTGCCTCGGCCATATCCGGGTTGCGGCTCGAGTCGTACGTGTGCGCCGCTGCCTCGCGAGCGACGTAGTCCGCTCCGGCCGTGCCGCCCATCTGCAGGGCTTGATCCGCCGCGCCGCCGGCGACCCGCGCGCCCAGGGTGGCACCTTCTTTGCTCAACACGGGAGTGAGGAACCGGCCGGCGACCGTCGCAATGGCACCGGAGACCAGGCCGCCGATCACGGGGGCGTACTTCTGGGCCTCCGTAGTCAGTTCCTGGCGGGCCTGCGCGGGGTCCATGCCGCTGGCGATCTTCTGCGCGTAGGCTGGCGAGCGCTGCCGTAGCACGTCCTCGGGGGTGTTCTGAATGTCATCAGCAATGTTGTTCGCGAGCTGCCCTATCGAGAGGCCCGTCTGAGTCGCGCCGATATAGGTCAGGGCGCTGACGCCCGCGCGGGCGGCGGCACCGGCACCGAGGAGGGTCGTGAGAGTGGCGGGTGCGGCGGCGGCAACCTGTAGGGCAATTGCGTGCATTGCCTCTTTCGGGCCGCCTTGGAAGATGGTCTTGTGCGGGTCAAGCGTCGCCCATTGGCGTTCGCCGAGTTCCTGCTCCATCGGAGTGAGCTCGTTCTGCCAGTAGTTCTGTCCCTCTTGAGCCACGGTCCGTACGGCGTGCATGCCCTGGGTAACCCCGCTATCGGGGCCGGTGAACCGGCTCGCGGCGTACTCGCCGAGACCCGCGACCTGTGAGCCGATGCCCGCGAGACCGCCCATGACCGCCCGGCCGGTACCGGCGAGCACTCCCTCTTTGGGGGGTGCCTGCCCGTACGTAGCAGCCTTGCGTAAAAGATCGTCAAGTTCGGGGTTGCCGGCAGCCTGGGTGCCCGGTGCGTTGGGCCGCTGCATGCCAATATCCTGCAGGCGCTGGGCAGCGTCCGCGCGTAAATCCTGAATGGAGCGACGCGCCGGGATGCCAAGCTGCGGCGCTGGCTGGTCCGGCTCCGGCTGGTCTATGGCCGAGGCTTCCTCAGAGATATTACGTATCGCCATCATCCTTCCTTATCGAGGAGGGACGCCGTAGCCCTGCCCGTAACCTTGCCCATATGCCATCGCCGGATCCATCGGAGTCTGCTGAGTCAGACTCGGCAGAGGGATCTTGTTCTCGAGCGCAAACTGCTGGCGCTGCTCAGGAGGCATAGCGTACAGCATGCCCACCAGAGAAGCGATCTTGCCCTGGGTCTGCGGATCGGACCGCCCGGCGCGGCCCTCCAACATCTCGGCAACGCCGAGTGCTTCTGCCTGATCGCGCGGATCGAGTACGTTCTTCAGCTGCGAGGCGTAGAACTTCTGACTCTGGGCCGGTAGCCGCGAGCCGCCGGCCGATGCCGCACGGATCGTCGCTGCCTCGAGCGTTGTGTCGTTGCGTTGACCGTAGTAGTTGCCGCGCTGCTGCGCTTCGTTGGCCTGTGCATGCGCGAGGCCTGCGTGCTCCTTGAGATACGGGATCTGCGCGGCGGTCTCCATGTTCTTGCGCTTCTGTTCCTGCATGGCGAGCGTCTCACCGACGAAATTCTTCGGGTCGCTGTAGGTCGCCATTAGGTGATTCAGATTCTGCTGATCGAGCATCACGGGAGCGCCGACCGGCTTGCCGTGGTCCTCGTCGTAGCCGACGCCGACAATATTCCCGGTCTGCGGATCGAGGCCGAAGTGCATTCCGTGACCCGTCGGCATGTAGTTGTAGGCCGTCTTCAATGCCGCCATGGCGCCCTGCTTGTTGCCGGCGCGGTCGAGCGCAATGCCCTGCTGCATGTACTGCATGAAGTTCTCGTGCTGGAACTTCGAGACCTGGTCATCCGCCATCATGGCGGCGGCGGCCGGACTGGAAGCCTGCCGGTGCGCGAGAAGTCCACCGATGATGCCCTGTTTCATCTTGTCCCATTCCTGGGTCGAGGTGTTCGGGATGTCCTGATGGTCCATCTGGAGCTGCGAGAAATCGATTGGCGCGGCGGCGGCCGGCGCGGGCGCGGGCGCAGGCGGACCCTGCTGTTCGGGACCGCGGGAAGGAATCGCTCCGCCACCCCCACCGGAACCGCCCAGAGCTGCGGCCATGCCGCTGCGGCTATAAGGAGTGATCGGTGTGCCGTCGGGCGCGGTCGTTACCATGTCGCCAGGGGGGCGAGGACCGCCATGCTCTACCATGCTGGGATCGTCGTCGTACGGTGCCGGCGGACCCTGCATGGGCGGCGGCGCGGCCGGACCTTGGCTTGGCGCGGGAGCGGCGGCTGCTGCCGGGGCGGCCTTCGGTGCAGGCGCGGCGGCTGGCTCCTGGTTACCCATCAGCCACCGGTTGCCCGCCTGGTACGCACCTGCATAGGCGTTTTCGATCGGTACACCGACGTGCTTCGCGTAGAACTTGACGGAATTGCCGAGCGCCGGAATAAGCCCCGGCCACTCGTCCGTGGTCTGCGCGGGCTCGAGTCCAGAGGCAGGTTTGTCCTTCGCCGTGTCACCGCCGTCGGCGAATCGCTTGATCGTCTTGCCGAGCCGGTTGCGCTGGCCGTCGTTGTTCACGTCCTTCTCAAACGAGTTCGGCTGCGGCTTAGGCTCCGCGGCCGGTTTGAAGGGCTGTGGCTTGTCGACTGCACCGCCATTAGAGAACTTACTCAAGGTTTCAGCGAACCGAGCGCGCTGGCCGAGCTTGCCTTTGGCGTGGGCGGCCTTGTCGAGTTTGCCCTTGGGGATTTTTTCGCCCTTGGGGACGCCTAGTTGCTCGTGCAGTGCACCCGGATGCTTGATCGCACCCTGGATGAAGTGGCCGCCGTCGGCCAACATGGGGTCCTGGCTGCCCGGCTGTGCGTCGGTGTTGCGCGGCGGACCGCCCTCAGCACCCATCTCCTGATTGTCTACTGGAGCTTTCTCCATGGGCGGGTGCATGGCGGTCTGCGCGGCCTTAGACGCCGGTGCCTTGTTGCCGGGCTTCGCCGGGCGTTGCCGAACGAGGCCAGTTGCCTTACGACCGGGGATACCGCCGTCGGCGAACGGGCGTGGCTGTCCCACTTGGGCGTCACTCTGCGGCAGGGGCATCGGACCCGAAGCGGCCGGAAGACCCGGCGCGGCGGAAGACCCCGACTGCCCAGGCTGCGGTGTGCTCATGGCGGCGTTGCCCGGCGCGGGAACCGTCGACTGTGCGGCAGGTCCCATCGCATGTTGGCCCTGGCCGGGAAGAAAGCTGGACAGTTTCGCCTTGGCCGACTTGTATACGTCCTGGAGGGCATTACGTACGGGGTCGAACAGCATGCCCTGCGACTGGAAGGGGGTCTGTCCGTTCTGCTGCTGCCACTTCTGGAAGTTCCCTGTGTCGTACTGGTTCGCCATAGCGGCGGGATCGACCATGGAGTCCTTCATGTACCGATTCCGGAGATCTTGCTCCGTCATCTTCTGCTCAGTCTCTGCGCCCTGGATACCGCCCTGGATAAGCGCGCCCCAGTTGCCTGCGTTCATCTTACCCATTAGTGCATCCCCATCTGTGCGCGTTGGTCCTGAGCGGGAATGTGATACCGCTGCAGGAGCTTGTCGAAGAATTCCTTGCCCTTGGCGTGAACGACGTCTGCCGGGACGATGTACTCGCCCACGGAGACCTTGGCCGGGACCTGATCGTCGATGCCGGTGCCATCACTGGGGCCGTGCTGGATCATACCGGGACCCGGCGAGCCGCCATTGGCCGCGATCCAGGGACCTGGAATGCCGACCTGCGGCGGTAAACCCTGGGACGCTTGAACCGGCGGACTGCCGTAGTCCATGCGCTTGCGCTGCGGGATGCCGCCGTCGGCGAACGTAGTCGTCTGCCCCTGCGGTCCCATACCCGCGGCGCTAAATTGCGGGGGAGCCATGTTTACCGGCTGCTGTAAAAACTGGTCTTTGGCTGCACCGGACTGTGCAGTCGTGGTTGGCAACATACCATTGGACTGCCCCCCATAATAGGCGCCCTGAACGGCATCGAGTCCTTTACCAGTGATACCCGCATCAAATCCCTGCGATGCGCCCTGACCGAGTCCTTGTCCGAAACTCTGCTGCGGAGCCTGATACTGCGCACCCTGCTGAATCTGCGGAAGTCCCTGCACCGGGACCATCGGCGCACCACCATCCGCATATCGATGCCGGCCGGGGATCGCGCCACCATCGGCCATGAAGGCCATCGCCGCCATACCCGCCACGCTGCCGAGGCCGGACATGAGCGAGTTCGACCCCGCCTGCTGCGCGTTGTACTGCGTCATCTGATTCTGGAATGCCTGGTTCTGGATGTTGGCCGACTGGCCATAACCCTGCAGTCCCGTGCTCAACATCTGGGACGGCGCGGAGAGCGCGCTCGAGCCTGTCGCCGTGGTCTGGTTACCGAGACCGACGATGTTCGACCCCGTAGCGTTCGCGCCCGACGTGTACCCCTGGCCGACGCCGGCCGCCTGGAGGTTCTGTCCCAACGCCTGTGATGTAAGACCCATGCCGGTGAGCTGGCGCTGCTGGCCTGCGCCGTACGCCGCATTTCCGACCGCTCCGGCCTGTGCCAGGTTGGCATTCAAATTAAGGGCCCCAGACTTCAGCTGCGAAGGGTCGACGCCGTAGCTGCCGAGCTGCCGCTGGTTGTTGAGTCGGGCCGCGTTGTAGGCCTGGCCCGTCTGCGCCGCCGCCGCCGCACTGGCCTGCGCCATGCCCGCGGGCGAGCCGTAGTCCTGCGCTGTCTGGAGCTGGTTGTTCAGGCCGCCGAGGGTCTGATTCTCGAACTGCTGAGTAGCCGCGCCGCCGGCGCCAGCCTGCTGGCCGATGAGCGGGTTGAGCTGGCTCTGGACACCTTGAGTCGTAGCGCCGTTCTGCGTGACTTGATTGTTTGCCCAGTTGAGCTGATTGCCGCCGGCCGTCTGCGCAGTCTGCCCGATGGCACTGCTCGAACCGGATTGCGCGCTCGTATTCGGCGCGTTAGGAACTGAACCGCCGCCCATACACATTAGAGCACCTTCGAATAGGCAATCGCGATCTGCGAGTAACCTTCTGATTCAAATAGAACTTTCAAGTGCGGGGCACCGAGCGGGCTCTTGTCCGTAACGATCATGTAATCGGCTCCAAGCTCTTTGAGACGGGTCTGTGCAACTTGCAGGAGCCGGCGGGCGATGCCCGAGCCGCGGTGTTCCGGGAGCAGATAGAACATATCTGCAGTGGCCACCATACTATCGTCATGGGCCGACGGTGACAAGTACATGAAAAGATACGCGACCAGCTGTTTCGCATCGACTGTTGCACCAAATGCGTAAAGAGTGCCCTTCGCCTGACAGTCGATGAAGTGCTGGTAGTTCACATTGACCTGGTGCGTCTTGTAGTGTACCTCGGTCTCCGCGTAGTGCGCAGCATGCAGTACCTTCAAGTCGTCGACCGCCGGGGCAACCAGGAACTCGCCGATTTCGTAGTTCTTGAACTTCATGGCTTAGGGGCGGCAGCCTGAATTACGGTGACTTCGCGGGCGTCGTGGAGGCAGGTTGCTGTAACCTCTCTAATTGAGTCGCCAACGTCTGCAAACGCTTGTTCAAGAGCGCTATTGCTTCCGGGCTTTGTGCTGGCTCCGCTGCCTGCGCCGGTATTTGCCATTGAGCCAAACAAGGCGCTGGCTCGTAGCGCGGACTGAATGCTGCGCACGCTGTCAGCGACACTGCTGACAACAGCGTCAGACTTAGCTTTGAGATCATCATTTTGCTTCGCTACCTGCTGCTGGAGTTGTACGCGGTCGGCGAGTGCCACCGATAGATCCATCTGAGCCTTGCTGAGTGCGGTCGCCTGCGCGAGCTTGTCGATGTTCCACTGTGCCTGAACGTGGTGCATACCTAGTTTTACGCCGAGTGCGACCATCGCAGCCGCGAAAACCGCATACGCAATCGCTCGTAACTCGAGCGGTGACACTACAGGTCCTTGCGGATCCGAGACCAGACGGCGGTAAGTGCCGAGACGGCGACCAGGTGGGCCTTATGGCTGATGACCCAGTGCGGCAGGACGGCGGCGGCCTGGTCCCAACTCCCGAGGAGTTCTGAGAGACCGGCGGTGCCGAGCGCGATATAGGTCGTCAGCTTGTTCTTGGCGAGGGCGTAGAACTTCGCGGTGTAGGCGCGGGCCTGGGCGTAGAATTTGCCGATCATCTCAGGCTCCGAGTGCGGCGAATACCATCTGCGCGAGTTCGAGCGACGGAGCGCCCGGTACGTTGGCGGTACCCGCGGTGACCGCGGCCTTCACATACTGGCAGACCGACTGGTCGGGATAGGTCAAACTGCCGACAGAACCGGCGGCGCAGACCGCGTTGACGTACTGGCCCAACGAAGAATTGTCATTCGGGGCATGGAAATTTGTGGCCATCAGGGTATTCCTTCAAGTTGCGACAGAATCTTTTCAGCTCGACTGGGCGTCTGACTGTACCATTTGGTCGTCCGGCCGTCCACTGCCGCCGCTTTCCACTGTCGAGACACGATTAACGAATCAAACTGCTTGAATTGGGCGAGGTCCCCCATTTGGTAGGACATTTCCAGGAGAAGCGTCTGAACCAAGTCCGGGAGGGTAGCGAACGACGGGAACCGTGCGACGAGGTTGCGCAGGTCGCCAGCGAGCTTGCTGCGCATCAGATACCGTGCGCCGGTGCCAGAGATGCTGATCTGGATGAGCTTGTTGTCCAGAAGATATTTCCAATCGGCTGCAGAGATCGGGTTGCGCTCCAGGCAGGTGCCCTCACCCACGGTCCAGAGGCCCTGCGTGTCCTTGTAAGGGAGGGACTTGTAGCCTTCAAACTCCGCCGTATCGGCGACTGCTTTGTCGAGATCTGTCATACGCCCCACTTTGCAAATAGGTAATTTTCAACGGATATAACTTCGGCGGGCGAGAGAGTGCGATTGTAGACGATGAGGGCGGCAAGCGACCCAAACGACGGGTTTACCCCAGTGTCACCACTGATGTATCGCGATGGGTTTACCCCTACGCTAGTCGAGGTAGTACCGCTGCTGTCCGCCGCTCGCGACTGCCTAGTTATATATGCGCCGGTCGTAATGTTGTAGCTGACATTGGCCTGCACCGTCACGCCATTCGCCACCGTGCCAGCAAAAGTGGCCAGCACTGCTACTGTCGAGTTCACGAACCGGAAACTCGGCTGGCCGGCGGCAGGACCATAGAGCGCGATTGAGTTTCCGCCGCTGCCGCCCAGGATGCTCTGGTCAGAAGCCGCAGTATTGCACTTGTAGACCACAAAAATGGTGCAGCCATTATTCAATTTCGTATCGGCGAACTGTAAGTAACCCGATCCTGGCCATTTGACAACCGGTAGGCCGTTCAGCAGTGTGGAGTCGATAGTCATGGCGGCCGTTACGGAAATTCCGAGCGGCCCTCCCAGCCAGGGGACTCTGTTTGGTAAATTGGGAACGCCTTGACCGGGCGTTATATTGATGATGTCGGTCTCCATCCAAATCGCGAGATCCGGGATCGTTGCCGGAAAGCCGGCACCGCCCGACGGTGGCGCGATCCATTTTAGCCCGGTCGCCTGCGTTGAGTCGGCCGACAGAATCTGTCCGTCACTCCCGACGCCAAGGCGTGCGTCGGTCGTCGTGTAGGTGAAAAGATCACCCTTCGTCGTAAGTGGACTCGAGCCGCCGCCGACTGCATACCATCCCTTCGTTCCGGATCCATTGGTGCCGTAGAAGAAGTTGTTACCGGGTGTCGGCGTGTCACCTTGCAGCTCGAGGGGTGATCCGCTGGATCCGTCGCCGGTGATGGAATCCTGCACGCTGACCGTGCCCGATCCGCCGCCGAACGTCGCCGCGGTAAGCGTGTCGCCGTTGAGTGTGACGAAGCCGAGCGCGACCAAGTCACTGACGCGAATCCATGCGTCGATGAAATTCTTCGAGTTGCGCAGGCCAACATCCATGATCTGATTGATCGACTGGATATTGCCAGCCAGCTGGTCGACGTTCTGTCCGACCGTGCCGATATCCTGGAAGCTGCGCGAGCCGGTGAGCTTGACAGTCTTGCTGGGCATCAGACCGCTGCCAGTTCCTTACCGGTCTCGCCGACCTGTAGGGAGTACGTGTTCGTGTTGCCGAAGAGTTCGAACTGCCAGATGTCGTGCTTGAAGCCCGCAGGTAGCCGGCGAATCTTGTCGTCGGTCACTGTCTGATCCGAGACCAGTAGGCCGTTGCAGTAGACGATCAGGCGCACGCCGAGGCCCTGATTCTTGAGCTGCGCGAGATTGTAGAGCGGGCCGCCGGCGAGCGGCATGAGGTTCTCGGGGAGCGTGTTGCCGGGGACGAGACCCTGATTGTACGGCGAGATGCCGCCGATCGGATTGCTGCCGATAGGATTAAGCGGACCCGCATTGAACCGCGCGAGGTCATACGGTCCGTAGGTCGCCTGCACGTTAGTCCCGACATTGATCGTCCCAAAGTCCGCCTTGATCTTGTAAGCGCCCATATTGAGGAACTTAGGAAACTGTACTTCCTTCGATACCCAGTGCCAGTAGAGTCGCTCCGCGCCCTCCGGATCCCAGTCAAATGCCACATTATTAATGACAAGAAATGGATTACCCGTGTAGCGGTCTGTCTCAACCGCGGTCACATTGTTGAACGCAGTGATGGTCGCCATCTCCGCGCTGGTCTCAGTGGGGTTGATCTGGAACCCAGACGACTGACTCGAGTATGCGATGTACTGCAGGCCGAGCTGCGCTGCGAGAAGTGTCGTCGGACTAAACGTCGCCCACTCCTCCTTCGTCAAAATAGGCTGAGTAATAGTCCTCAACCCCTCCACACTGAACATCGCCAGGCCATCGACCGTCGGGAAATAGGCACCACTGACAGTTGATACGATGCCCCTTCGCGAAAGACAAGGTGTAACACCATCCAGTTTCTGTAATGTAAATGCGCTGGGGGTTGAGCCCGAACCCAGATACAAATTGCTTGTGGTGCAGATGATTGCTGTTTGCGACCATATCACGATCCCCACGATTTCAAATTCAGTGGCGAGGTTGTACGTCGGGTTCCAGGCATGCGGCAGATATGGCTCTGTGAAGAGCAGGTTGCGCCCCTGAAAACCAATCAAGAATCCGCCGGGCATCAGGGCGAAGCCGGTCATATTCGCTGGCGGCGGAAAGTTGTCCACGAAGTCGAGCGTATTGTTGAGCGCAATATCCGCGTTCGCAGAGGCGTCATTGTAGCTTCCGCTGCTCGATATCCAGGTCGCGATAGGCACGGTCGCCACAAAGAAGAACGCCGGGTTCGTCTGGTTGGGGACCGTCCGATAAATGTTCACGGTCGCGACGTTGACCTGGCTGCCGCCGCTCCAGGTTGTCGATCCACCGGTGAGTACCCAAGTGCCGGGGTCTCCAGTGGCGGTCGTCGGATTTGCGGGAGGCCCTTCCTCACCGTACGCAGTAACGAACGTGTAGGTGTACGAGCGCGTCTCCGTCGTGCCGGCCGGCGGCGTGACGATCAGGGATGCGGCGGGCTGCGGTACGCCTAGATTCCAGGGATGGTTGCCCCCGGTGTTCCCGGCGACAATTCGCGCCAGGGTGTTGTATTGCGGCACTCCGTTGTCACTTGCCCAATAGTACCGGTTGTAAATATCGCCCAGCACGGGGGAGCGGATGATGTCGGTGTTGGGGGACTGGAAGGCAAGCCAGGCGTCGACTGAACCTGTGACCGAAGCAGGAATGCGATAAGCGCGGCCGACAGGAAAACCCAGACTCGAAAGGTCCTTGATGAAGGTTGGTTTTCGGTATCCACGAAGCTCCCCTTCCAGGAGTTTTGTATTCTCCGCCTGGGTTGCGGATTGGTTCGGCAATAATCTCCGCGACACGCGCGGACGAATACCACCGAAGTTTTCGAGTTTGAAGGCGGTCATTACGGACCTACGAACTGAATGTAGTAAAGCGCATAGAACGGCGGACCCGGAATCGTATGCGTGTGCCCTGCGAGCGCTGATGCGGTGTGCGTATGCGCAGTGCCACTGCCCTCAGGGGTGCCCGCGAATGCGATGCGCGTGCCGCTGCCCGTTCCGCCGAAGATGAACTGACTCGGAAGCGAGAAGCCAGGAATGCCGATAATGGCGGTCGAGTTAGCGTTCGAATAGTCGAATGGGTGATTGTGTGTGGCGAGTTCCGCGGTCGTCAGGGAGTGCCCATTGATCGTCGGAGTTCCGGCGGAAGTCGAGCCACTCGTCTCGGCCAGATTCCCGCTTGCGCCGAGAGCGTGCGATCCGCCGGCACCAAGTACGAACCTGTCCCGCAGATCGGGAGTCCCACTCGTTCCATCGCAGATATGCCATCCCGCGGGAATGTCCGGAATCGATGCATTCCACATCATAACCATGCCGATCGTAAACGCCGGGATCGGGTCACCCTGGGCAAGAATGCGCAGGCCACCAACCGTAGCGCGCGTGCCGTCCGACGGAACCACAAGCTCATTGGTAGTTATGCCAGTCGCGCCGCGGATCGGAGTGTTGACGATCTCCGTCGCGCTTTCGATCGAGATCCCGCTTCCCAGGATGCCGTTCGTGACATTCTGGCCACCCATATTCATCGGGCCGGAGAGCGTATCGCCGTCCCTCTGATATAGGTTCGACATCGAGAGCGCGGTGTCCCGCAGCTCGAAGCGCGCGAGATTCGCCGTGAAAGCAAGTGCCGTCGTACCTTCCTGGGCGCGCACCACCGTGAGTACGTCGCCGGACCGCGCGGTGCACTTCATGAACTCGATATTGCCGGACGTATCCTGCATCGCGACTGTGAAATACTGACTGCCCGAAAGTGTGGGGAACAGTGCGCCCTGCCCTGTTGACGCCTGAATTGACGTCGAGACATTCGTGATCGTAGCCGCGAGGATTGTCGTGGCGTTATTACTGTATTGTCGGTTGCCCAAGAGCCTTCTCCAAGTAGCGAATGGCCGCTTTCAGCCCTTCTATATCGTCACCAAGTTTTCCGATTGCAGTATTGCAAGCGGAACAAATCCAACCCCGAAACGTGCCTGTCTTGTGGTCGTGATCTCGCATCAGAGGACGCTTCGTGTCTATATTGCGGCATCCTTCATTTTCGCAGCGATCCGGACAGGGGCGCGTAGCTTCGGGTATACCTAAGTACCGTCGCTGTATGACGCGAACCAGATCGCGATTCGCTGCCGCCCACTCTCGGGTCTTTGCGTTGCGTTGCGCGCGATATTCTGGAGTCCATTTGGTCCTCCAGGCTCGTTCTGTAGCCCGATTCCGTGCCGACCTCATGGGAATTGGTCCTGTACCAGGATGCGGATACTGAAGATCTCTTCAACTGTACTCGTCTGGATCTGTGTCGTCGTGGTGAACTGGACTTCGTATTCGATGCCATCTTGTCCGCCGCTCACGTTGTATGCAAACTTAGTCCCAGACGGATCCAGGAGCAAGTTCGTAATCACGAGTGGCGTAACAAGCGGATTCGTGTCGACCTGTAGCACACCCTGTGCACTGATGCCTGTCACGGCCAGGGTCTGAATGGTCTCACCTGGAACCAGGAAGAAATGATAGTCCACCCCGCGCTGGCGATTGTCTGTGGGCTCTTGCAGGTATCTGTTTATAATCATTGGGCTAGGGCTCGCTAGAAAAGGTTCACGCTCCGGCAGATATACGAACTCTACCAGATTCAGGACCCCGCCGAAGTAGGCACCGAACATCAGTTCATCGTCAAAGAAATTCGGAATTACACCGGCCTGAGTGACAATCAAGTCGATCGCGGTGCCCACGGGCTGCAGCCCAGAAGGACTCTGCGACACAACAATGCCGGGGGGCGACCCAGGAACTCCCGTTACCGTACCAACGGTGAACCCGGCGGCTACGATATCCGTCTCAGCCTGAGTAACCGTCTCCCCTGTAACGTCAGGGACTTGTGTCGCTACCCCTGCTGTGTAGTGTGCCAGGACTTGCGCAGGAGATAGGGCAACCCCGTACAGAGCAAAGTTGTTCGCTGTACCTATAAAGGACTCAGTCACCTGTATTCCGGCGTTCCAAAAGCCGAATCCGTTAGTCGAGGCCGCTGTGAACGCAGTCGACTGAGCGACATTCACAGCGTCAACATAGATGATCGCCGTCCCAGTGCCTGCGTCCCATGTGACAGCGACGTAATGCCAGTTGCCGTCGTTCAGTGTGGTGGCCGCGGTTAGAGTCGCATCATTGCCCGTGCCAGGAAGCCCCAAACTGAAAGAGGGCTTCATCGCACCGGTAAACCCTAAGCCCCAGTCGGTATGTCCGAACCCTGATACGTCGGAGCACATTCCGGATGCGGGGCACGTGGTGCCGCTGCCCGTCGCGGGTAGTGTGTCGGTTGAGTTGACCCACAACTCAAGAGAAAGCGCACCCGTGCCAGGGGCCGCGAATGGGTTGGGGAACTCCATCCCCATTGCGCCACCAGACCGATAAAATCCTAGACCCGTACCCCCAAGTAACAGGGGCGCAGGTAGGCCCAGTGTCGGGTGCTGGATGCTATCGCTATCCGTAACGTTCTGGATAATATCGACGACAGGAGAAACCGTGTCGTTGCCAGGTACGTAGCTTACGGCTCCATCTGCGATAACGAGGCTTTGATACGGTGTCGGCATTGCCTACAGCCTGAACCACCCACCAAAATTGAGGTTCTGGTAGACAAAATAGTCGAGTCCACTGAGCACGGCCGGCAGGCCTGGCAGGGTCGCAGGGTCGAAATACGCGATCAGGCGCGAGGTCGACGGTGTGCCGGTGTCTTCGAAGAAAACGAGCGATGCAGCGAGCCGCGGATCCGATATGACACCAAAACCTACAGTATCCCCATCACAATAACCTAGCGTCGCTGTGCGGCCGGTGATGTTCGCGCTGGTCGCGATAACGTTGCCCGCCGGAATATCCGAGCGGAACTGTTTCGTAAAGTCTGGGACAAAGCCGACATCCATCAGGAGAATCTTGACTGTATTCGCGGTCCAGTCGAAATTCTTCGTCGCGAAGTCCTGCCGGATCGTGGGATAGAGCTGGCTCATTACCATCGTCCTATACGAGAAGGATTGCCGAAGTATGCGAACCGCCAAGAAGCTCCGTTGTTGAACCCTTTCTTCGCGACACCTGCGTAGGTACCGATGAGGGTCCGGAAGCGGGACTCAAAGTAGGCGGAGAGCGCCGGATTGCTATACGGCTTCGCCGGCTGGTTCAAGATCCGGTACAGGACCCCGGCAAGGATCGCATCGTAGAAATTCGTGGTCGCTATATGCGGGACCTGCTTGACCGAAGGCTTCGGCTTCAGGGCGCACAGGACCGACATGTTCAGAGGCGTCGGGATGGTCGTTACGACCGGGTCGAGTGCGATAATGTCCGGCCGCACCATGAAGTAGCTGCTGGGGAAATTGGACGACGAAGGCGGTGCCATCGGGACGTGGATGGGCTTCTCCGCGGACGGCGCGATCGGAACTCCGTTGATGCTCACGCCGATTACGCCAACGACATCGGTCGTAGAGTTGAAGGGCGAGAGCATATACGTCGGCTGACTGGCGACAATGGGGATAGGCCCTAGCGTCGCGCGCCAGGCCCAGGACTGCTCGAAGAACTCCCGGCAGGCTAGGATCAGCTGCCGCTTCAGAACACTCCTGTGGATCCCTGGGACGTACACAGAGACATCCTTGAGCCATAGGTTGAGGTTAGCTTGGCCCTCGGCACCGGAAGCGACTACTTGGGCATTGTCGGTCATAGGCCGTTCACCATCTGTTTGAACTGCGCGAGGAACTGCGTGCTGCGCGAGTCTTCCGTGAACTCGTCATCCACCGACTCGAGCATCGCGATCACCCAGTCGACCATCGGCGCATAGAACATCATCGGAATCGCGAACGGCAGCAGCCACGACGTCGGGACCGTGACCAAGTCAATCGTAATGACAGGAACCACAAAATCCTCTGCAGTATCATCCCAGAGATCGTAGAAGGCGTCTGGACGGATACGGTAAAGTTCTTGGAAGCCGCGATTGAAAATGTCGATGAGGGTCTGGTCCGGATACCGCTGGAGGGTCGGATCAGTGTTGGAATCTTGGACGATTTCGCGCGATTCAGCCAGAAGTTGCTGGTAGGTTTTGTTCGCCACGATCGTCTCCGGTAGGGATGCCCCTGCGGCCATAGGGACCGCAGGGGACTTGTCACATCACTCTTAGGTCTTCAACCCGTTGATCACGATCGCACGACCCATGGCGGCAGCGGTCACCACCTTGAAGCCGTACACCTGCAACCCGCGGACCAGGTTGCTGAACGAACGCTCAGACCGGATCGTCTCCATCTTGGTGAACTGCGCGGCGAAAGTCAGCGCCGCAGGCACGCCGAAGAACACCGAGTAGGCCAAGCCCGACGTATCAACCGTCGGCAGGAGGTTGCTGTAGTACAGCGTGAAGCGGTCGATCTCGCCCAAGCGGCCATTCCGCAGGATCGAGGTCATGTCGCCGGCGATCGACGCATTCCGCAAGTCGGACTGCTTGATCAGGGCGGCCATCCAGGACGGGATCACCATCCAACGACCCGACTCCGGGATGTTCGCTTCGTCCAACACCTGGCCGGCCTGAGTGATCAGGTCGAGCACATACGTGTGGGTCGTCGCGGGATTCGCGGAGACGGTCAACGCTGCGGCTGCAGTTCCCAGGTTGATCGCGGCGGTGATGGCACCGGCGGTCGCACCGTAGTTCGTGCTCGCAATGTCGGTCGTGGTGCTGAGGTAGCTCAACACGCTCGTGTCGACGGAGATCTTCATCTGCTCTGCGGCATCCTGCGCCCAGATGTTCATGAGATCGATATCCGACTGCACTTCCATCACGTCGTCGAGGGCGACGTTGAAGTACTTGCCGTTGTTGATCTGCAGAACGACCAGGTTGCTGGACGGACGCTGAACCGACAGGTCTTGATCAACCTGGTAGTCCGAGATGACGATCGTCGGACGGGTACGGATGTTGACCGTATCGCCGAAGTTCTTGATTTCACCCTCGTAGTCGGTGTTCGAGATCGCAGCCAGCACGGTCGCGGCGTAGAACTTCTCAACCAACTTCCCAGACCAAATCTGGGGAATGAAAATGCCGCTGTACGCGGGATTCGGGTTCTGGCCAACCCAGGGGGTGGCGGAAACCGGATACACTGTGGCCATGTGAGGAAACTCCTGTCAAAGAAAAACTGTTACTAACGGATCCGGCCAGTTTTCCCCGCCATGAAGATGTCCTTTTCGATCGCTTCTTTCTCTGCGACCCGGCTCCGATAGAGCCCCTTTTGAACATCCGCATAGAATGCGGCGATTTCCGGTCGGGTATACACCCGCTGTCCAGGTTCGTTGGGAGCGCCTCCAGTTGCGGGACCACCGACTCCGGTGCCCGGTGCTGCCAAGGACTCGAGGGTGACCTGCGGGGTTCTCTGCTGGGTTTGCCCAGTGGGAGCCGCCGGCGCCTGCTGTCCTGTGGGAGCGACTGCTGCGTGTTCTTTCATGAAGCCCGTAAAGAAAGCCACTACCCGCGGAAGGTCGTGGACTTTGTACGCTGCGGCCAGCATAGCACCGCGCTGCGCCCCTGCATAGGGGTCGACCTGCTCGAGCCATGTCTGGAACTCCGGAGAGGTATTGATCTGCTCCCAGTTGGTCACTGCACTGTCCAGCCCGTTGTAGAACTTCTCGTGAGCAAGTTCTGAAGCGGTTTGTTGGGATTCCTGCGCGGTGTGCTGCACCTGCGGAGCCATTTGCTGAACAGCGTGCGCCACGGGGCGGAACTGCTCTTCCAGAGTTCGCATTTTCGGAGCGACTGTCTCGAGCGCGGTGCGCCGGATGACGTCGATCAAATCCGCCCCAAACTCGGTTACTTCCTTGTCTGTTACCAGACGCGGATCTTGATGAACCTGTGCGGGAGCGGGGGGTTGGCTCAAGCTGGCGAGCAGGGTCTGCGTCGCCGTGAGCTGATCCTGGAGGGCGCGAATGCTTCGCTCCTGCTCCTGGGTCTGTTTGTGTAGGCGCGGCACCTCGGCGTTGTACTTGCCCTGGAGGACCTTGAACCGGTGCTCTGAAGCGCCCTCGTCGACGGCTGCATTTGCCGTCTGGCCACCCTGAGGGTTGGGAGCAGCCTGTTGAACGGGCTGTTGCGCTGCGCGCTGTTGCTGCTCCGGCGTCTGCGCCGATTGCGGATTGAATCCGGGAGTACCGAGACCGGGAACTCCGGGGCCGGCGGGCTGCGGCTGAAAGCCGACAGGCATGACCGGCTGAGCGGCTGGCATCTGGACTTGGCCCGGCGACATGTTCACGTCTTCATACGTGAGGGTACCGGACTTCAATTTCTGAGAAAGCTGGTTAGAAAGCTCCGCTTGCCTGCGGACTGATTCTGGTAGAGCGGGCATTGCCGTCTTCTCCTGGTTGGTTGTCATTACGCTGGTATTTTGCGAGCGTCGCTTCAGCAGTGTTGGCTATGTCTAAGATCTCGCGGGATAGCGCCGCCCGGCCTTGTAAGCGTCCTACACGCTCAGGCGGTGCATCCACAAGATCCAGCATGGCGTCAACGCCGGCTTGATCGATCGCTTGCAGAAATAGTCGGAACGCTGGATACGGCTTCAGCTTGCTGAGCGCCTCACAGAGTTCCTTGGATGAGTTCACTTGCCGAAGCCACCCTTGTTTCCGGTGAAATCCTTGCGACCGCGACCCGCGACGTGCTCGCCGCCGTGTCCGCCGCCGGTTCCACGAGAAATGTCGATCGGACGATCCTTATTGCCCTTGGTATCCCCCAAGAACGGACCGCTGCAGTTGAACGGATGGCTCTCGCCCGATCCGCCGCCGCTGGGGCCGGACAGATTGGTGTTGCGGTCGGCATTGCCTTCCGTGTCGCCATAGAACTTCGCCGTCAATCCGCTCTCCTTGTGGGAGTCGGTTTCCTGAGCCGGGGGAGAAGTCGCCTTGCTGCCCTTGCTCACAGTCTCTACTTTCGCCATATCAATCTCCTTAAACGATCTTCTTGCCCTTGGCGGCGAAGCGATCTTCGACTTCCTCGGGGACGTAGTTCTCGGTCGTGGTCTTCACGCCCAAGTCAGACAGCAATTGCTCCTGATCCTCGGGGCCAATCTTCTTGTGACTGAACCCATGGATCTTGCGAGCCAAGTCAGACGTCTGACCGTAGCCCATCTGATTCTTCAGGCGATCTTCCCAGGTGGGAGCGTTGTCGCCGCCGGTGAACTCTTCGACGAGCTTCGCCGCGCCTTTGTGACTCTTGATCATCCTATTCTCCTGTCTCGGCACTGCGTACCGTGTCATCGATCGTCTTGCTGCGGTTCCGCTGAGCGGATGCCTGAGCGTCCTTCACCGGGTTCGCGTCAAGGCTTTCCTTGGGCGCGGTCGTCGTGATCTGGTTGTAGGTATCCTTGAGGGCGTGTCCGTAGTCGGCCAGCTTGCCGCGGATGCCGCCGCCCAGAATATCTCCACCATCTGCGTAGCAGGCCTTCCCGCCATTGCTGAACATCTGCGGGGCCGGGCCCTGCGCGCCGCCGCCGGCGGGCTCCGCCGAGGCGTGCGACTCGCTGTAATTGTGCGGGCCAGCTACGACCTTGTGGTTCGGGCTAAAAGTATGTGTCTTTCTCACGTCAAGCTCCTGGGTTCATGCCTGGTCGACGCGCAAACATCTGTTGCGTGCCGTGTTCTTGCGCCGTCGTAAGTCCGTTGGTCGGGTGTGTTTTCTGTCCCATGTTGCGCCCGCCGATCGGATTCGGCCCGTTGTGCGGAGGAGTGACTTGTCCTTGCGGGGCGCCGCCGGGGGTTGGCACGGGAGGTGCCAGCCCTGCTTGTGCCGCGTACAGGTTCGCGTGTTCCTCATGCTCCAAAATCATCGACTGCTGCATCTGCGCCATCTGCGCGTCGTGCTGCTGTTGCTGCTGCGCCTGCTGCTGCGCCTGCTGCTGCTGTGCCTGCTTCATCGCGTCGTCGTCCGGGACGATGTTGTCCCAGTCCAGTCCGATCGCGCCGGCAACCGCGCCCAGCACCTTCGCCCGGCCTTCCAAACCGACGATCTGCATGTCGGTCGGATTGCCCGTCATATTCAAGAACTCGAGCTGCCGTGTCCGGTCCTGCTCGCGCTTCACAGCGTACGTTACACCCTTAATGACAACGGACTCATCACCGCGGAACACGCCCGGCATGGTGAGCATCACCGTCTCATACAAATGCTTCAGCAACGGATCGAAGATATCCCGGTCGATGCTGGCCGCCACGTTCTGTAGTGTCTTGGCCGCATTCGACATCAGCATGCTCAAACCCGAAGCCGTGCGACCCGCGCCGCCCGCCTGCGGTCCGCCGGTCATATACCGCGGAATCGCCGACACATCATCGGCCATCACGTTCAAATTTGCAATCAGCCCCTGGATCTCCTGGGAGCGCGAGTCCGGCTGGTAGAACTCGATCGGCTTGACCGACCCGTTCGCCATCGTCGGATCATAGTTGACATGCCAACGCTTCCAAGGATACATGTCGTCGGTTTCGCCCGGCGCCAGTACCTTGTCATTGATGACCACCTGGGGACCAGATGCCATGCCCATATTGTTGACCAAAGCACGGTAGGCAGCATTGGCCACAGTTTGCACATCATCCAGAAGATCGGGTAGGCCATAGCCGTACATCGTTCCCGGAATCTTCTCGAACTGAGTGACATAGTACGGCGCTCTCTGGCTGGGCGTCGGATCAAGTTGTGTTTTGATGACAAACCGGTCGATCAGCCACGCTGTGACCCGGTATTCTTGTTCAGGATCAGGGATTTGGGACTCGTCCATCCCCCACTCCAAAAGCGTCTTGCCCGATACACTTCCGTGATACTCGGCGGTGTCGATAAGGCTGGATGAGGTTCGCGGCCAGGCCTCGCGGTTCTCGAGAAGCGCTCGCTCAACGTCCACCACGTCCCACCACTCGCGGAACCCCCGGTCATGAAAGCGATCCAGGCACTCGCTGATGGCCGCATCGTTGTACCCCGGCAAACCCTTACACGCGAGAAGGTCGGCCCGCGTGAGCCGCAACCGCTCAACGAACTCGGCTTCATGCACGTTATGGGCGGTCGGGGTCCAGTATAGGTCGAACGGGCTGACCCGTGACCAGAACATTTTCGGCACCTTCTGCCGTACCGGCGCACCGTTGACCCATTTCACCTGCGAGCACATGCGCACAGTTGGGCCTTTTATTGCGGCAAAAGGGAAAATCGGCAAGTCAATCAAAAATTCTGCGAAGGCTTGATAGAAGTTGCCCTCGGTCAGGAGGTCGTCCAGCTCATCCGCTGCTTCGCCGGCTTCCTTGACTGCGTTTTTCTTGGCCGCTTTTCTGGCCGCTTCACGCAGCTGCGTCACCCGGTCCTCGATCTGGTCCTGGGTCGGCATTGTCGGCGGGGTGCCACCGGTCGCCCCGACCGGGGTTTCGGGCGTTAAAGTACCGCTCCAGCCCTGCCCTGGCGGAGGCGTCGGCGGTGCCTGTGGCGGCGGGACAGGGGGCTGCATCTGCGGGGGCTGCATGCCCTGCATGGCCGCTTGGCTGGCCGCTTGCTGTTGCTGCTGCATCTGGGCCTGAGCTTGTGCCTGGGCCTGCATAATCTGTTGTAACTGCTGCTGGCATGCGGCGATCTCCGCGGCTACGAGCTTTTGAATCGCCTGCTCGATATCCTCGGGAATTTCAGGTTCTGGAGTCGGCTGAATATCCCAGGGTCGTTCGGACCCCAGGTAGATGTCACGCAGGAGAGAAGTTGCGCCACGACACTTGCCTGGCACGATTCTTGCGAAGACCTCAGAGCCGCCAAACGCTTTGATGTCGCGGAGCCGCGCTGGGTCATAGTTGCCTTTGTAGGTCCGGAGCGCGTCGATCAGGCGCTGGCCGATACCCATCATGTTGCGAAAATTTCTCATCTCGTATAATCTGTAGCGAATGTGTTTCGCCACCTCGAGCACAGAAGGATCATTTTGCCAATCAGGACTGCCACCGCCGGGCTGTGCCGCCAACGACTGTGCTTCATCGCGTTGCGCAACTTGGTCGGGAGAGAGCATGCGAGTCAGCGCGCGGCCGGGAACAGCCCCGATCTGTTGCGGCATACCTTGGGGGGCCTGCTGATTCGAAGGCGGTCCGCCACGCGGCATAGCCGGCATACTACGGATATTCGCCATCCCCTGACTCCCGAGAGGATTTACGAAACGCTGGTTCTGGGTCGATTGGGGTACAGAAACCATTGAGGCTCCGGGATTAGACTTGTAGACGATACCAGACGTAGTAACCAAACACTAGAGGTGTAAGATGTTATCAGAGAAGCAGAAATTATGGCGGGCGGCGAATAAAGATCGTCTTAGCGCTAACTCGAAGCAATACTATGAAGCGAACCGCGCTCGAATTCTAGAGCGCAACAAAGCATACGCCGCTACAAAAAAGGAGAAGATCCGCGAGTATTATCGAGAATATCGCGGCATACCCACAGCCACCAGATCAGAACCAACTCACTGTGAAAATTGCGGTCGACTTCCAGGGCGAATGGGAAGACTCGAAATTGACCACGACCATAATACAGGTGCTTTTCGTGGCTGGTTGTGTCATCGTTGCAATCTCGGACTCGGGAATCTCGGCGACACCATTGAGGCCGTCGAGCGAACCCTCGAATATCTGAAGCGAGCACTATGTCAAACGAAGTCATTGTCCCAGGCACCGGAACCTCGATCAATCTCGGGGACCTGAGCCCCTCGATTGCTGCAGAACTCGCCGCCGAACTCGCGGGGCCGGAGGATATCCGTGCCAAGTACGGCCTGACCAAAGGCCAGTGGGACCGCCTACGACAGAACCCAGTCTTCCGTGCCATGGTGCTCGAGTCCCTGAAGACTTTCCGCGGCTCCCTCGCCGCCGGCGCGCGCATCACGAAGAAGGCTGAGATCCTCCTGGAAGATGCATTACCAGACCTATACGCCATCGCCAAGGCCAAAGACGTCCCGGTCGACGGGCGCATCAAGGCGATCAACCAACTGGCGGAGCTCGCCGGGCGCGGCAAGGGCTCCGGCCAGTCCGACCCGAACGCGCCCAAGATCGCCGGATTTACCCTGAACATAAATGTGGGCGGCGACCAGCCGGTCACCATCACTGCGAGCCCCAATGTCCCAAGCGACGTATAACGCTCCCCCGACGATCCAGCGGTTCATGCACGACAGCACCTCGGAGGTCCGCCTCCTGATGGGGCCGTACGGATCCGGCAAGACCACTGCGAATCTCATGGAACTCATCCGGCGCGCGTGCGGAGAGTTCCCCAACGCCCAGGGCATACGGCAGACCCGGTTCGCCGTGGTCCGTAACACCTCCGGCCAGCTCAGACAAACCGTCCTTCCCGAAATCGAGAAGTGGCTCTCCGCGGCGTTCCGCTACAAAGTCACTGACTCGACCCTGAATTTTAATTTCCGGCTCCCCGACGGTACGACCGTCGACTCTTCGTGGATGATGATCCCGCTGGACGAGCCGCGCGACCAGGAGCGCCTGCTGTCGTTGAACCTCACCGGCGCGTGGATCTCCGAGTTCCGCCAGGTCCCCATTGAAATCATGGACCCTCTCATCGGCCGGTGCGGCCGGTTCAAGCCGCTGGGCCTGAGCAAGAACGCCTGGTACGGCGTGATCGCCGAGTCAAACCCGCCCGACGAAGAGTCGCCCTGGTTCATGAAGATGGAGGTCAACAAGCCGGAGACCTGGACCGTCTACAAGCAGCCGTCGGGCCTCGCGGCCGATGCAGAGAATCTCGAGAACCTGCGCGCCGGCTACTACCAGTCGCTGGTTGCCTCCAGCACTGAAGACTGGTCCGACGTGCACGTGCGCTGCCAGTACGGCAAGTCGCTCTCAGGGCAGGCCGTCTTCCGCACCTCGTTCAAGGCCGATTTCCACGTCACGAAGAACCCGCTTAAGCTGACGGACGGATATCCCATAATGATTGGTCAGGATTTCGGACGCACGCCGGCAGCACTGATAACGCAGGTTGACGTTCGCGGACGTCTTCTCGTCCTGGGTGAACAGACGTCCACGGATATGGGGGTGGAACAGTTTACGCAGACCCTGCTTAAACCAACGCTGGCACGGCAGTTCCCAGGAGCTGCTGTATTCATGGTGGCTGACCCAGCCGGTCGTCAGAAATCGCAGATCAACGATGAGTCGCCATTCGATGCCCTTCAGCGACTTGGGTTCAAAGCGTACCCGGCCCCGACCAACGACATCGACACGCGGCTGCGGGCTGTCGAACAGCTCTTTCTGCGCAACGTCGACGGCGGGCCAGCGATACTCATAAGTGCCACCGGATGCCCAATACTGATACGCGCTCTGAAATTCGATTATCGTTACCGCCGTAAACAGACGGGCGATCTTGAAGACAAGCCTGAGAAGAAGCATCCCGCGTCGGACATTGCCGACTGCTTGCAGTACGCAGCATTGGGTGCCAATGGGAACTACACGGCACAGGTAATTGCGGAGAACCGGCCACGTGCGCCGTCGAAGCGCATGCCGGTCAGGGCCTGGACCTAGCGGGGGCAGTCCTGCAGAGGAATTGGTTGGCCGCGGTCGAACCATAAGCCGAGGTGTCCTACGTCGTAGGCACACAGGCCATACTCGACGAATTTGTGCACGAGCGGACGGGAGGAGAGTCCAGCACAGAGCACTACCGTCTCTCGCCTAGTGAGCATGGCGTCCTCGAACATGCTGTCGAACATGTCGAAGTTATCCTTCGCCGGGCACATGATCTCTTTCACCGACTTCGGCGGTCGGGGCGACTCCATGAGCTTTTTCTCGGTGAGACTACGCTCAGTCCCGCGAAGCAAACAGATATCCTTGTCCTGCCACAATTTGGCTACTTCTAGCCACCAAGAGGTCGTATGCAAATGCGGCTGACTGTCCATCCGGGAAATGTTTGACGAGCCATAGTACTCGTCGATCAGAAAGGGAAAGATCCCCGCATTCATTTCCATGTAGTTGTGCCACCTCTGAAAGGCCAGCGTCCCCTCGGGTGTCAGGGGCGGAGGGATCAGACAGTTCAGGACCTTGTTGCTCCCACGGTGAAGGCAGGTAGCCAAGGCTTCCGCTAGTTTGGGGCATGGTTTATGGTACCTATCGCGCTGTCCGCGAATTATGTTGAAGTCTCCGTCACCGAATCGCGCAAGCCCGCGATACTTGCCGCTGGCAACTCGCTCGATGGTTGTGGTCTCGTCCAAGACCCTCGGGTAACTCACGACTCGATATCGCCACACAACTCGTCGAACCGCAAAGCATTCTTTCCTGCCTTGTCGCCGTACGCGAGTACTTCCTCCCAAGTCTTAAACCCGTGCTGCTGGTGTTTCGTGATGCGAATCACCGAACCGTCGGCGTAGGTGATTACGACAATCATCGCCAACCCCTCGCAGTTCGCCACCAGAGTCGCCGAGACGGGGTCCTGCGTTGGCGGCCGGTCGTCGGCATGCGCCACCAGAACGAGCGCAGCGGAGACCAATACCGCGGCAATTATCAACCGCACCATCCAGTCCTTCATAAAATCCTCACAGATGTTTTGAGTCAACGAACCGCAAATACGTGTCGATCGCGCGGCGCAGAGTCTCCGATATTGAATACCCGCCGGCCGCCGCGAGCTTCTGGATCCTGGCATATTGCTGCTTGGTGACGCGGAGGTGGATCCGGGTACCCGCTTCTTCTGATTTTGGACGAGGCATTTACTTTTTCCGGTAATGGACGATCGCGTACCACGAGGCGAACATCGAAAGAACCAGGGCCAAAACCCGCAGCCCGAGCTCCAAATTTGATATCCAGGGAACGCCAGCAAACGTCACTGCGCTGGCTAAGCTCGCTGGGCCTACTATGTCATGTTGTGGTGTCATGGCGTGAGCTTAGGGTGTGTGGTCGCCGAAGTCAAAGCTCAGTTGCAACGCGTTGTCTGCAAAGAGCATTTCCTGCGCGTGCCGGTCCTCACACCGGAACCTCCACAGGTCCTGCAGATCCGCGTGCATCCCCTCCATTGGCAGGATCAGCTCCGCGACTGCGCGCGGTGAGCAACTCGATAATCCGGGTCTGACACATAAGCCGACAGTGGGAGATGGATCCGGTGATCCTGGCCCGCTTCTTCTTAAGGACCTTATAGAACCCCTTTCCAGAAGTTCGAGGGTTGTATTGAAGCGTACGATTTGTGAATGTGCGTTCATCACCGACTCGGTCAGTATAGGTTTTCGGGTACTCATACACCAGAAGAAGGCTTGACACCCCCTTCTCGTTGACCGCTGGGTTCGGCATCATCGACTCCTGCACTCTGGCGTACCAGCGCAGTTTCTTCCCCATCTTGCTGTTCATAAGTGACTCCGTGTTGTTTCAGTAGCGCGCGGTCCGCGGCAATATCTTGCTCGAGTGTGAGGTGGCGCAGCATCGTGTTCAGCAGCTCCGGCATTTGCTGCATCATCTGCGCGACGTTATCGCCTTCGATCTGAGTCTCGACGCGCCGCTTGCCATTATCTAGTCCGAGATTTAATTTCATAGATCCTCCAGTTGTTCCTGCCAGTCTGCCACGATCTCATCCAGTTTGGAGCGTAGGTACTGGATATCCGCCGGCCGATCAAACTCAATCGTCACTTCCCGCGGAGCCCCGGTGCCAGTTTGGTCGAAGAACTTCAGCTGCGCCGAGTGCCAGCTCTTCACGGCCTGGATGTGGTAAATGCCAACCTTCATCGTTCGCTTCTTCGTCACCATAAAATAACCACTCCAATGTGAAATCCTAGAACCCGCAGGCCGGCGACACATCCGCGAGGTTCGCGCCGCGCAATGACATGGAACCACCACGGTCGCGCGTCAGAAGAAAATCCGATCACGATATCAATCATTACTCATACTCATGCCACAAATTCCACTGCTCTGGCATCGCAAAGTGACGCCAGAATGTTTTACCGCTGAGGCCTATCTGGTTGGACTCCCGCATCTGCAGGTACCAATCGAACCATATCCAGTGGTCGTACCAGTTTATCCCCTCCACCCTCACCGGGGTCACCATGCCGCCTTCACTTTTAGTGGTAGGTGTTTGCACCCTGTTGCGCATGCCGCGGTGAGCGGGTAAGTTCACCGGGGGGTGGCCGAATTGGTTGTACATCCAATCCGCCTTATAGGGGATATCCGGATGCCCGGTCGCGATCCACTTACCCCGCATCTCGAACATGCGATGCGGCAGCCACGCGAAGCGCTTGCGCACCGTGCCCACGATAGGTTTACGTCCGAACTTCATATGATTTCATCCCGGTCGCCCCAGCACTTCGACATCGGAATTTTTCCGCACAGCCGGCACTCCACCTCACCGCAGAGGTTCGGCTCCGCAAAGTGCAGGAAGAAGAGCTGCGACCCGCACTCACATGTGTAGACAAACTCGGAGTTCTTCTTTTTGAACTCGGAGAGATTGGTGATTTTGTTTTCAGTCATACATGCACGCCTGTCGTTTGTTCGTCTGTCTGATCTCGGGCTCTTCGTCGAATGGCACATGGTTGTACCAGTTCGCGCCTAGGATCGCCGCCGTCAAGATCGAATCCTTCATTGTGTTCATTATGGAGTCGGACCAGAGCTTCGCAACAAAGTTCATAAAAATAAACTCCACTGGCAATGTTGCTCGCGCATCTGAAACCACTCAGCAAGAACCCACCGCTTGCCGCGCCACATGCGAGCCCTCTCGTACTGCGCGTTGCGCCGGGCACGGAAGCGGATGGCGCGCAGGTGCGGATCCCTAATCATTCGAACATGCACCACTGACCGGAGACCTCAACATACCACTCGTCCCGTTGCAGGTCGTACTCCTTCCCAGACATCATGGCACGCTCGTCCGCAGGGACGTTGCGCATAGCCCTATGCACTGCCGGCCATACGGATCCGACGGGATCGACACGGACTTTCATGAAAACAACGGCCACTGCATCATCTGCCACCATGGGTCGTGCTCCACTCCCCCCTGGCCGCCCACTGTTTCGGAGAACAAGAGGTGCATGAGCGAATAGTAGTACTCGGCGGAGGGGATCACAGGAACAAGTCCCATTGCACGGGCATGTAGAAAATCACGTCCGCTTCCGCGTAGAGGATTTCGAATTGGATCCACTTGTTCATAAAAGCACGATAGCACACAAATGGCCCATTAGTCAATTTTGGGTGGCTATGTTATTTAGTGCCCCGAAGGGACGCCACCACCCCACCCCCGCCTGGGCCCTATACCGGGGTGGGGGCCGGGGGCTTACAACCCTTGTAACCACGGGAGCAAAAAACCATTTCCTCAGCGGTGATAAGTAGGAGCGAACGCTTCTAGTTTCAACACACAATCAATGGAGAATCACATGGCCGTCACTAAACCTGTTTCTAGTCTGAGCGCTGCGATCGTTACAACCCTTGTAACCGCGTTGGGTGATGCCCTCACCAATGCGAAGAACAGCGGCACCGCGCTCAATTCGTTCTGTCAAGTCGCTGCAAAAGCGAAGTTTCCCAAGATCCCCAATGAGGCCGACGTCGTCGCGGTTGTCGATGCGCTGTCCGCGAAGCTGTCCTGGAATGGCACACCGCGTGAGAAGGTGAGCAAGTCTGAGGCTCGCAACATCGTGAGACAGCATGCCTACTTGCCTGAGTTGCAAGCAGCGCTGCGTGCCAGTGAGTATGGTCACTGCGGCTACCATGACGCTGTCAAGTTGTGCCGGCTGCTCAAGTCTGAGGGTAACATCGCCGGAGCCGTCATCAAGTTCAATACCAAACCCAAGCAGGCGGAAGTGGATATGTCCGGGTTGTTTGGCAAGGCGTTGCAGCGGATGTATCAGAACGTCTCGGAGGAGAAGTCGGGCAAGACGAAGAGCAAGCGTCTCGCGGCATTGGTCGCATGCGCTGAGGTGTTCGGGGTCGAAGTTGTTCCGGGTGCAGAGGAGATTGCCGCCTAATGGACGAAACCTATTACGCTTTGATCCAGCGGTACAAGCTGGCACGCAAAGCAGAAGACGAAGAGACAAGCGACTGGTTACTCAACGCCATACTCGCACACTTGTCCCACTCTCATTAAGACCTCACCAAACCCCATGCTTAACGGCATGGGGTTTTTCTTGCGTATGATTAGGTAGAGATTAGGTAGTGGCCCACTAAACCCTCGGTACTACTGAGTATTTGCAGGAATTTCCTGCATATTATATATTAAGTAGTCTAAGTATAGTAGTATACAGAACACTACACGAAGCGTGGAGACACACACAGGGATTTCGTGACTGCGCTGCAGCACGTAATTACGTAGTAACCAAAATCTGTGTTTCACTGTCCGTGTGTACCGGGACGCTTCCTACCTACCTAATCACCAAATCAAGCAAGCAAGGGGTCACAAGGTCAATTTCACCAATGTTACGTAGTAAGGAGGTTTTTAGTTATGCCGTGGTTTAGCGTGCAAGCCGGTATCGGCGACAAAATGCACTTCCAATGTTCGACAAATACTGACGCGACAACAACGTGGCAGCGCAGCACTGCAGTGCGCATCTTCGACCGAATCAAAGGTGGCGGCTGCCCTCGCAATGCCAATCTGACCGGCGATACTGGCAATGCATTCACTGGCCCGGCCTTCAAACCAACATGGGTGCGCGTGCTAATCAATGGTAACAAGCAAGTCCCGGATCTTGCGCATGGCGATTGCCCGACCGATCTTGACCTATACTGGACCAACCTGGGAGATTCATTATGACTTTGTACAATGTTATTACAACCCTTGTAACCCTGTCCGCTCTGGCCTTAAGCCTGACGACAATTCATTACGCCAAACAGTCCACGCGCGAAGCGCTCAACGCAATGCGGGACCTGCTGCTGGAACTGGCACGCAGTGAGTCCGAGGAGGTGCGACAGGATACCCGCGAGGAACGCATTCGAGTCGTCGTGACTGCGCTCGACCGACGCGTAAACAATCACAGCCAACGACTCAACGAGTTGGAAGACCTGGTTGACCTGTTGAACCACGACTCTTCCGATCCGATCACGCAGGATGCGGATGAGAGTCTCACCTCTGAGATGCTGCCGGCGAACGACTGGGTTCCGGCTCTGGCTGCCGGTTGGACGGTTGTTGAGAATGGGTTGCCGACGTTTGCAGAGTTGCAGGCGGAGCGGCTGCGCCGCCAGGAGCATGCACAGACTGCGTGCCATGACCCCTCTCTGGGCGCACTGCTGCCCGATGGCTGGCAGACCTTGAGTCGCGAGCCCGTTACAATGCGCCCAAGCGCCAATGCGTTCGATGGGGTGATTAAGGCGGCACAGAAGATCGACCCGAGCATTGGCGCAGCACATGCGGGCGAAGCGGAGGAGCGTACAGAGATGGCTGTGCGCAGCGATAGACAAGTTACAACGGTTGTAACCGACGAGCCGGACCTGGGCGACGACAGCGGTAGCTTCTATCGCGCACAATATCAGGTCGAGCGCGTGAGTCCGGTTGCGGCACCGAGCTACTATGCTGCGTCGGTGCGTGAACTTGCGCGGCATCATTTGAAGTTCAGTCTTGACTGGTATCTTAACGAAGATTTGGCGCGCAAAGATCATGCCATCTGAGGCAGGGACGCTCAGCTGTGTCTGTTCTGATGGAGACAATAATTATTGGAGGTGTGCGGTTCCGGTTCATGCAGTTGGAACACTGGGCGGATGTGGAAGTAGGTGAGGTAACACCTAACCTGAACGACGGCTGCTGGTATCCGGGTGAGCCGGACGCCAACACCTACTTCAGTGTGGTGATGTACTGCAACATGCAGAAAGATCTATTCGACGAGGAGGAGTGATCCGTGTATCAAACGAAGATTCAGAAATCAATGGTGGTCAGTCGTGGTCGTGCGCTGGCTAAGATGAACGGCAGCAAGCGAGGTTACAACGGGAGAGCAATTCATGACTGCGCGCAACCGAGCACGCCAGCGCAGGCCACAGCGCGTACGAACGGTTTCGATAAATGGGACGACATACCGCTTGAACGAGAGCTTTCTGCAAGCGAAGGCATCGCAGACGTTCGACAACGACTTGGAATGGATCGGTTGTATCGGGAGTAAGGACAGTATGCTCTACGACCAGACACTGGCGTGGAGCGCGATGCAGGCGGATGTGTTTTTCACTGACTAGAGCATGGCTTGCGGGCCTGGGACCCGCAAGCCGGCGGGAGACAAACATGGACGAAGACTCAAACGAGATCTTGGAGAAGTTCGAGACATTCAAGAAGCTCTGCGACTGGACCGAGCCCACGATGATTCAGTGGGCGGCGTATCTCGAACACACGCAGCCGGTTACAACGGTTGTAACACTGCACTAGGAGGAGGAATGAACATCGACAAGGTAATGGGTAATTGCTGGATAGCATACAGCATTGGGTTGTATGCCACGGGGCATTGGATCGCTGGACTGGTGGCCAATGCGTTCGCACTTCTACTACTGATAGGAAACTAAAGTCATGGCAACAAAGAAACAAGCAAGCAAGAAGATCAAACTGGTCAACGCAATGGGTCCTGCGTATCTACTCAACATCGTGACACAACTCACGGTGCGATGCGATCAGTACGCACAGCGGTTCGAAGACGTGGACCAGTGGCTCAAGGAACTGCAAGAGGCGATCTGTCCGAAGGTCGCGGCGCGGCTCACTGCACTGGAGAAGGACAACAAGTTCCTTCGCGATCTGTTGAATCAGATGATTAATAACAACGTCAACAACTTCACTGCAATTGGTGAGCTGAAGAAGCAAGGGACTGCTGCAGACAACACGATGACCAACTTCTCGCAGCGGCTGGCCAAACACATTGCGGAGACGGACAAGGAGTTGGATGAGCTACACAAGCACCTACCCCAGGTTAGTCCCAAGAGCACACTAGGGCAGTGGTCCGCAGTGGTCGAGGCGGCGCGAAGGTTCGTTGCGTACGGCGGTGCACCCTTGAGCAAGGGCGAGATTTCTCCCTACGCTACGCTATTCGATGCAGTCAAGGCGCTGGACAAATGACAGCGTTCTGGTCTGTGTTCGCCGCGCTGGTATCCTTCTGGGTACTGGCCGGCGTGGGCGTGGAGTTGGCACGTGACTACCTCTTCGAAGAGTAGAAACGCGTACAACGATGGGAGTGATAGCAAAAGATATAACGAGCCCCTCAGTCACTCCCAGTATGCCGACCATACTACCTGGAAGGAGCATTTGGATACGGAGGAGAGGACTACCAACTTATACTGGAATTGTTTGCAGGCTAATCTTTTCAACACGAGGGATAGGACATGAACGTTTTGAATCGCGGGTTTCTTCTTGGGCTTCTATTCGTGACTGCGCTGGCGTGGTGCGTGCAGGCAATGGCGTGCGACTGCACACAACCTGCCAACTATGGCAATCCAGCATGTAAGCAAATCATCACGCAGGCACTTAACGGAGCGAGCAATGTCAATGCGACAGGCGGTAATGGAGGCCAGGGAGGATCAGGAGGCAATGCGGCAAGCCGAGCTGTGTCGCGATCTGATTCTAGCAGCAACTCAGAGTCGAGCGCGCGAGGTGGCAACGCAAGGGCTGATGCGAGTAACGCAGGTAATACGCAATCGTCAGTATATGCTGTGGAGCGATCGGCACCGCCGGTGGGACCTGGTGTTATAGCTCCCAACGGCTGTGGTGCAGGTGCGCAGGGTGGCGGCAGCAATACCCGCGGCGCGATGATGGCCGGGTTCGCATGGACGACCGACGAGTGTTATGCGTTTATTCTCGCGCAGTCGTTCCAGGCTATTGGTGACCGCACCTCGGCGTGCGAGATCCTGCTCACGACCAACGCAGCCAAGCGTGCAATCAAACGCGGGGCAACATTCAAGCAATGCGTTACAACGGTTGTAACGAGAGAGCCAGTGCCTGAACTACCAGCAACAGAGAGGATGTACACCCGTGCCCAAGTCGACACCATCGTCCGTAAAGCCGTCGCTAAATAAATATCGGCGGTGCGTGGTTGGCCGTGAGGGTATCCATCGTTGGTCGCCGCAGTGGCATCGACTAAAAACTATATGGCTGCGGCTGCGCTGGCTCTTTCCTCCGGAGACTACCTATGGGCAACACATTTGGGACGGGGTCGCGTATGACCGTCAATACTGCCTCTTCAACTAGGGGAAGTAACTACTGGATCCAGCGTCAGAGGGAGCGTGATGCGCAGCAGTTCTGGCAGCAGTGCTGGATGGACGTGGTGGCGGTCGAGGACTGGGTAATGGAACTACCTGGGTCCTCGACTTATGCCTCACCGTTCAACATGCAAGGGTGTGTGTTTCAATGAAGAGAACATACAAACCAATTCCCACGTTCAACGTTGCGCGCGGGCCCGACCACGTAAGTCCCAATGCCTGTTGGGCGAGATACGACCGGGCCGACTACAACGAGGGTATGTGGCTCGACTATGCAGAGTGGCATCGGCAGTTCCACGGTAAGGGCAAGAAGGAAGAGATAGCATGGAAGCATTTCCAGGGGAATCTATTCTCATGAAACAATCCAACAAGGCGTCTCTTATAGGGCTTCAACAGCACTGGGTCAACGTACGTGCGGGTATGCCACTAGGAGATGAAGACCATTCGGAGGTTGCGTGGTCCTCGCTTCTGGTCCCAATAGATGAAGTCACGTGGGGACAAGTGCCTAAGGAAGCGGACCCCGATGGTGACGAACCCTGCATCGAGCAGCACATGGTGTTCAGATGAACAGAGAAAGGTGATCTATGAGACTTAAACGATGGCGCGTGGTTAACGGCCACGGCTTCAAATACGCACAGCTTGATGGTAATGGATACCGGGCGAAGGCAGGGAGGGATGGGATCATCTGTTACAACTGCGGTGTGTGGACAGTACATCCACGGAGGGATGAGTTGGTGGATCAGAAGATTAACCAGAACACACTGTCGCAATGTCCGATGTTCCATATGGACCTGTTCGGTGGGCCGATGTTCATGAGCAAGGATCTGAAGGATCAGATCCCGCGAAGGAGGGGAAGGTGAAGCTAACACGATCACAACTCCATGCGGTTGTCGAGTGTGCGGTAGTAGAAGGGTATAGCCGCATGACTCTCAATGACAGTATATATTCTCCAGACTGGAACGGCCAGTGTTGGAACTTGTTTTCCGAGGACGTCGAATTACTCAAGACGTGGCTGTCCTGGTGGAGGAAGATCAAATGAAAACACCAGCATGGTATTACAACGAGAACGGGCATCGGTGGCGTAAGTTGAAGGCTGGCGAAGCTAGGGATCCCCGTGCTGTACGCGGCTGTACGTGGTGTGGATGCACATCACGTCTCTCTGCGCGCACATACAAGTCGAGGGTGCGGTACACGTTGTTTGTCTGTCTTGGCCGGCAGTCAATGCTGTTCCCCGGTAAGGGCACTACGGTTGGCGGCTGGTCGCAGCCGAGGTTCTGGAAGTCATTTTCATGACTGCGCGCACAGCATCGGCAGCAGGCTTGACGATCCAATCAGATCCGGGTGAAAGCCCAACGGAGGTAATCAGCTCTTATATAAGAGAGTTAGTTGCGGCAGGTCACGAAATCACGGGAACTCATCGCTGCCGCAACTGTCATACAGAGTTCAGGCACTACATGCCGATCGTAGGGTCGGGTGTGCAGATCTTCTCTGACTTCGAGGACGGAGTGCAGTGTCCGCACAGACAGATGAACGTGCACGGAGGTGAGTCGTGATCTGGTATCGGCACATAGACTGGCAGGAGAGCGAGGTGTGGGTGAGTACGCCCTGGCTTAACAATGAAGCAATGCAGTACTGCCTGTTCGGAGATTGGCCATGAGATGGGGAAGCAGCGCACCAATAGAGGACGGAGATATAGGCTCAGAGGTAGTGCCGGAGAACTACAGCTCGTACTGGCCAGAGTGGGCCAGGGAGCACGAGATACACGTGTGGCCGGGAACGTGGAACTTGCAGTGGATGCTGTTCGAGAGGGAGAGGAAATGAACGGCTGGATGGATTGGGAGGCACAGGCGTTTTGGTTAGCCGAGGGTGAGGGCTGGCTGAGGTGGTTCGATATGCAGTGGTGTATGTGGGATGACGAGGATTAAGGCGTATGAACAAGAATCATGCTTGCTACTTCGTCCCTCACGATGAGTATCTGCAGGCTGTGGGCGATAGAGGCGGCAAGAGCGGAGTTATATGGATCTTGTAGGTCTGCTTGTTTGATACCTATGCATCAACCGGATCCTTGTGGGCTGACGGACTAATAGAAAGGAGGAAGTCGTGTGGAGATTCTTAAACTTGATGGTTCGACTATCTAGACGGTGACACTAGACACGAATGGGCGAGCATCAGCACAGGAGCAACAAATCACTTAAACATGCAGGCGAATACGTTTAGAGATATTACAACCCTTGTAACAGGAGATTTGAAAATGGTGAATGAAGTCAAGATCGACGGTCAGGTAGCGGAGCGCAAGACATTCAAGATCAAGATCGGTGCGCCGACGAACTCGGAGCAAGTGTATCTGGAGGGCGAGGGCATCGCATGCGGCGACCATATCGTAGCCCACGCACTGCCGGTGTACCGACAGAAGGACTACCCCGTCTACAAGACCCGCAAGAACGGGCCGTACTGCGTGAGCTTCATTGCGAGTGGGCTGCGCGCGTCGGGCACCAATCAGAAGCTGGTGTTCTCCAAGCTCGAGGCTGCCGCGGAGTTTGGCATGAGTGTTGCCAGTCTCTACGCGCTGCTTGGGTTCCCCATGTCCGAGGAAGATCCGCGCAAGGTACTCGAGTACGCCAAGGAGCATCGCGAGGAGTTGTATGAACCCCTGTGCAATCTCGCGGTGCAGTATGGAGGGGTGCTGGTCACGCCGGAGACTGCCGCCAAGGCCGATGGAGAGTAGGGCCAATCTCGCGGAGATCGGTAGGGATGCGAAGGGTGGTCCGGTCTATATATTCCAGTGCTCACCTGAGTGGCAGGAGGCACCGATACATAGCCTAAAGGAGGAGCAGTACATTCACTTGGCGGATTGCCGCCAGTACTGCTTGTTCCTGCCGTCATGAGCAACGCCACTGCCTTCGACGATCTGGATGATATCAGCATGTGGCTGGATCATATCCCTGCCGACGAGGTGATGGACACGGCTGCGCTGCCGGCGTTCAAAGGAGGCATACCTGAACAGGTGTGTTTGTTCGAATGAGTGCGAACCCCTTTGTTTTACATCAGTGGTACCACTGGGTGCTGACTCATGAGGAAAGTATGCAGACCATGCACTGGGAGGATGGCAGGTCAATAGTGGACTACGCTAATGTCTGGATGACTTGGCAGGCGAATCTCTTCAGCAATGAGGGCAAGTAAATGAACAGGCATTGGGAGTTCGACTCCTATATGTGGGCCCTAACCAGTGAGCAGGCAGTGCTTAAGTGGACATGGGAGGATGGTACAGAGTGGGGGCCGACAGCGAGGAGCGCCTCCACAGTTCAGGTGTGGAACACATTTCAGCTAAATCTGTTTAACAATGAGGTATAGGTAAATGCGAATCAGCAAAGCAATTAGTCTTCTGGTCACGGTCGTCGATGTAGCCTTGGAGACAGGAGAGTACGGCTGCGTCCGCCTTCTCTCAGGTCCTGGCATTGGTAAGTCCAGTGCAGTGCGCGAGGCGGCGAGGATCCTGTCCAAGAAGCATGGCAAGAAGTGTGGGGTGAAACTCGTACGGCTGTGCGAGGTGGAGCAGCCCGACGTCAAGGGGTTCGGGATGGCGGATATCCCCAACCGCAAGATGGTGTTCACTGATCCGTACTGGGCGATTGACCCGGAGAAGGACGGAGAGTTTGGGTTTGTGTTCTTCGACGAGCAGCCCCAGTCAGCGGATGACGTCAACAAGGTGTGGGCGGAGATCGCAGACCAGAGGCGCGTGGGTGAGTACAACATCCCTGACGGATGGGTGGTGGTGTCAGCCGGCAACCGCGAGGGCGATCGGTCCGGTGTGCGCAAGACGATGGCATTCATTCAGAACAGGATCGTGGATATCTTTGTCGACGGACACAAGGATGACCTGGTGGACTGGCAGGAGAAGAACAACATTCACCACACGATCATCTCTTACACCGAGGCATTTCCGGGAGAGGTGTTGGCAGACAGGGTTCCCGACAAGCCGGGTCCGTTCTGCACGCCGCGCTCGCTGTGCCGCCTGAGTCCGTTCATCGACCGCATGAGCATTGAGATGTTCACGGAGTATGCGGCCGGTGCGATTGGTGAGGGTGCGGCGGCCAAGTTCGTGGCGCATCTGCGCGTGCATGATGAGCTGCCGACCTACGCACAGATAGTCAAGGCACCGAAGACGACCAAGGTCCCGGAGCGGCCGGACGCGGTGTACGCGACGGTCAGGATGGTTGCACACAACGTGGACAAGGACACGGCTGTGCAGGCGTTCGAGTACCTGGGCAGGCTGCCGCCTGAGTTCCAGGCGACCGCCCTGCGGCATGCCGTGCGCCGGACCCCGCAGATCGTGCAGCACCCGGAGTTCGCAACGTGGCTGCGGTCGAACAAGAAGTTGCTGGAGGCGGCGAACCTGCTGGATAAGAAATGAGTGACTTCGACTTACAATCTGTCCTAAGAGGACTGCTCAATGATGACCCAGTCGTGGATGACACACAGGTCGTGGAACAAGTGGCTGAAGCAAGTCCGCCGTGTGGCGACCTCGGAGGCGGAGCACTACCAGCGAGCGAACAAGAGGAACCGGCTCTGGGTGGAGAGGCGGACTTGCCAGGCGATGCTGTTCCTCTAATCGTGACTGCGCCAGCCGACGAGCCTGACGATGTTACAACCCTTGTAATGAACTATCCAGCATTCACTGAGGAGAACCTCGCGGAGACCATGGATATCCGCAACTACGCGACACTGTGCAAGCTCAAGGTGCGCAAGTGGGGCGGGCGCGTCAAGGACAAGAAAGCAGCGAGGCAATCGGCGAGGGACATGGGGGCAGTGGATGGTGCCTACTCGACCTACAAGCGCTTGTTCGCCGGTGTGGAGGACCGGCTGCGCGCGGTCAACAGTGTCCTGGATGCGGCTCGCACGCGCCACTACGAGTTGACACTGCCGTGGTCAGTGACAGGGAGCGACGACAAGGGCAGGCGCGATGGACCGCGGCTCATGGCGAACACTCTGTTCATGGAGTATGTGACAGAGATGGGGCAGGCCAAGCAGCAGAAGGATCAAGTGCTGGCCGAACTTGAGCGGGCGTACCCGTCCATGTTGGTGGAGGCCAAGAAGAACTTAGGCAATGGGTTTGACATCAAACAGTATCCAACATCTGCCGAGATCAAGGACTACTTTGACCTGGAGTTTGAGTTCATGCCGGTGCCGCTGGGTGTCGACTACAAGGGCCTGCCGCGCCAGCAGATAGGAGCGCTGGCGAACAAGCTCAACAAGTCAATGCAGCAATGCATGGAGAATGCTCTGCGCGACGTGTGGGCCAGGCTGTACTCACGGGTGCAGAAGATGCAGGAGCGGCTCAGCAACCCCAAGCATATCTTTCACGACACTCTCGTGAGTAACATGCGCGAGTTGGCTGCGACGGTCGAGCATCTGAACGCAACGAAGGACCCCAGGATTGAGAACATCCGTAAACAAATAGAGGCAAACCTATGCAGGTTCGAGGCAGAGGATCTAAGAAAGGATCTGACAAAGCGGGCACTGACCGCACAACTCGCGGGGGAAATCTTGCGGGATATGGAGGCAAGCGTCTCCAGGCCCTAGTCAAGGCTGTGTTCGCTGAAGGTCCGGAAGGGTACGTATGTTCGAACTGCGGTGGAGACTGCGTGACTTTCCACGGGACTGTGCAGTGGAGTATCCGCAAGAACGACTTCGAGGTCATGGAAGTCGGCGACTCGGAATACTGCGGGACTTGTGAAGATGGTTGCGGCACGGACTGGGTTCACTTTAACCAATGGGAACTATTCACAGATGAAGACACTTAAACAAGGCACCATCAAACGTCTGCATGTCAACCGACATGTGATGGGGGCCAATCGTAAGACAGGCGCGGACGACTACGCCCTGACGATACAGACGAGCAAGGGACCTATACGAACCAACGCAGCCTGGGTCGAGGGCAAGTGCAGGTTCGTGCAGGCGGGCGGTATCCACAATATCAAGCCGCTCAAGTGCGGGGCGCGGGCGTGGATCGAGACAAGAGCAGAGGTAAACTACAATGAGTAATGACAGCAGGCATCCAGCATTCACGGAGATCAAAACCGCGATGCTTCTACACGTCCCGTTCTTCGCGAGTCTGTTACTAGATATCATGAAGATCTGGATCGGGGACCTGATTGCCAAGGGGGTGATGCCCCCTGGCATGAAGGCGACAATGGCAACCGATGGTAAGACAATCTGGATGGATGAGCAGTTCATTAAGGAACTCCCCATAGAGAACTCGGTCTTCGCGGTATGCCATGAGATCGGCCACACCATGTTCGAGCACATGGCGCGGGCTAAGCGATACGTGGACCTGGGGTTCGATGGGCAGAAGTTCATCCCTCTGCTGTGGAACATCGCGGCCGACTTCTATATTAATGATCTATTGGTCAAGTCGGGGGTAGGAAAGATCAAACTTGACGCAGATGGTAAGCCGGAGTGGTTGCTCGACCCTAAATATACTTGCCAGATGGCAGTGGAGGATATCTACCGGGACCTGATAAAGAACGGCATGCCGAAGTCCTGCACGGGCGACGGGGACGGGCAGATGGACGGGCATATCTTCGACCTGAGCGATATCTCGGACGCAGAGTTGAAGCGGGCGATTGCGACCGCGGCAGACACTGCCAAGGCAATGGGCAAGCTGCCGGCTGAACTCGAGCGGTTCGCAGAGGAGATCCTGGCGGCCCAAGTTACATGGCAGGAACTGCTCCGTACAACCATTGTAACGACCACTGCACGCGATACGAACTCCTGGGCGAGGCCACACCGGCGCAGGCTGGTAGGGCAAGGGGTGTACCTGGCGCGGCCAGCCTCGTACGGCTGTGACACGATCGTGTGGATCTGGGACACCAGCGGTAGTATCGGGCAGGCAGAGATGAACATCTTCGGCAGTGAGTGCCAGGATATCATCCGGACCTGCCACCCGGAGCGGGTGATCTTGATCGGTTGTGACAGCCGTATTGCCAGTGTCGAGGAGTTCACTGGCGACCAGGAGATCGACTGGAGCAAGACAGAGGTGAAGGGGGGTGGCGGGACTGACTTCCGGCCACCGTTCGACTGGCTCGAGGAACAGGGGATCATTCCGGATGCGTGTATCTACTTCACGGACTTGCAAGGGCCGGGGCCGAGCGACGAGCCGGGCTATCCAGTCATATGGTGCAGTACAACACCAGAACTCAAGGGCCCAACTGGTACCACGATCTATGTGGACCTTGAACCCGCCAAGTAAGGACAACTACTGCTCGCAGCAGTATTATGAAGGGGACGGCTGCTGTGGACTGGATGTCTACTCAACGCGCTCCGGCGAGTGGGAGTTTCTGCAAGAGGACGGCGGTGGGTATTTCACTGGGCAGTCGATGCTGTTTGAGGAGGGGTAGTGAACATCTACGAGCAGCAGCATATAGACTGGCACACCTGGAAACCTTGGCGGAACTGTAACAGCCCCGCACAGTGGCAGGAGCTACAGACAACGGACGATGGTAGCCTGCGTTGGCTGTGGACGCCTAACTACGAGCACCTGTCAGGACCCGCCGGATTGCATCAGCAGTGGTTTCTATTTCTCGATGTTCCTTTTTAGTTGATGTGTGTTGGAACTTTTGCGCTAGTTCAGGTTCATAGCCTGGGCTAGCGCATTTTTTTGTTTAAAATTCACGAGGTACCTCAATGCAAATGTCAGCAGCAGAACTCGCTCAGCTCAACCAGGCCGGCGGATGGATCGCGATTGCGAGCCCCATCCCCACGCCTCCGGTCGTGACTGCGCCACCCCCGCCTCCTCCCGCCATCGGTCCCGGCACCATCTATGATAATGGCAAGCTCATGTGGCCGGGCGACTGGGACGGATCATCTCTCAAGGTGAACTACGCGGACGCCACCAAGATCCCCGGCAAGGTGGTCGCCTCCATGACCTCTATCGCCCCCTGGGCTTACTGGCTACCGTACGTGCTGCATCTGCAGACGTCGCAGTTCACCAACTTGATCCTGAGGATCAAGCCGAGTGTCGCCGGACAGAAGTTCAGCGCAGCCGCGTACACGTCCGTGCTGAACCCGGACGGGACCTGGAAGAACGACGTGGTTACCGGGGGCGTCTCGAGTTTGCTTCCCTATGCATCCAATCCGGATGCAGATGGTGTGGTCACATACACCATCCCGCTGTCAGCCCTGAAGGCAGTGAATATCGACCTCTACAAGATCATCGTGCAGGACCAGACGGGCCTCACTGGTGATGTGTGGTGTGTCGTATATGCGGCATTCATGTAAACTTCAGTTTCATTCACAAAGGAGTAAGTCGAAATGAAGAGTCTCTTTCTAGGATTGCTTTTGGCCACGGGCGTAGGTGCGGCACAGGCCGATGCAACAGTGCAGCTGCTGCAGCCGGCACTTGTCGGTCTCGGTCAGGTTGGTCGTACTGCGTGTGTCGGCGGTAGCTTCAATGCAGATCACTCAATCACTGGAGCATGCCATACGGCTATCGCAGGGGCTTGTAGCGGACGTGGCTGCCAGCCTGTCGTTACGACCACTAACTACATTGCGACATGGAACTCAGTCGGTGAGCCGACCGGGGTCCAGGCATGTGCGACAGTACGGCGACACGGAGCCCAGAGTGATGTTACCTACCTGAATGGGCACAGTGCGGCCGACTGCGTGGGTGTGGTATTCAATCCGACCGGTGCGGTTATCGTAATCGACGGGATGCCGCTGTTCTACGTGACGACCGACGCGATCACTGGTGCCGTGCTTGCGAACAGCAACACCGCAGGGTATCTGTTCCTGCCCAGTGTCCAAGCGGATGCTCCGGGTAAATTCTACTAAACCTTCCGGCGGGGACTGACACCCGCCTTCTCTTACAAGGGTTGTAACATGCAGTTGATTACTCTGGATGTCGAAACTTTCTACGGCCCCGACTACACGCTGAGCAAGATGACCACTGAGGATTACGTGCGTGATCCCCGCTTTGAGGTTATCCTGCTGAGTGTTCAAGTCGGCAAGGGAACACCCAAATGGTTCAGTGGGACGATGAAACAGACGGGCGAATGGCTCAAGCAGTTCGACTTGGCGAACCAGGCGATATTGGGCCACCATATGGCCTTCGATGGATTAGTCCTGCAGCATCACTTCGGAATCGTTCCCAAGATGTATTTCGATACCCGGCTCATGGCCCAGGCGAAGTACAAACCCTATACGGGCTCTGCATCGTTGAAAAACTGTATGACGTATGCTGGCCTCGGCCTGGAGAAGGGGGACGAAGTCCACAACATGTTCGGCCGCAGCAGAGCCTCTTTGTCCCGTGAAGAACTAGAGAAGTACGCCGGCTACTGCTGCAACGACGTCGCCTGTACCGCCGCTCTCTTTGCGCAGCTGATGCTCGACTACCCGCGGGACGAACTCAAGGTCATCGACCTGACCCTGCGGATGTACCTGGAGCCCCAATTTGAACTCGACACGCAGGTCCTCGCCGAGCACCTGCAGGAGGTCCGAGCCAAGAAAGAGACTATCCTGCAGCGGGTGTTCTCGGTCTGCTCGCAAGAGGATCTAATGTCGAACCAGAAGTTCGCGAAACTTCTGCAGGGGTTCGGTGTCGAGCCTCCCATGAAGACTAGCCCGACGACGGGCAAGCCGACATTCGCATTTGCCAAGGCGGATGCCGCTTGGAAAGATTTTGTGGAGGAGAACGAAAGCGATGAACTCATCTCGGCGCTCTGCGCCGCCCGAACTGGAGTTAAATCTACACTGGAAGAAACCCGCACGCAGAGACTGCTTACGATGGGGAATACCAGTCCGCTTCTTCGAGTCCCACTACTCTACTATGCTGCTCATACTGGACGGTATGGTGGAACCGAGAAGATCAACCTGCAGAACCTTCCTCAGCCTCATAAGTCCCGTATTCGCTTCGCTCTTAGGGCCCCAGCTGGATCTGTGGTTGTGGGTGCCGACCTCTCCCAAATCGAGGCCCGACTCGCTGCTTGGCTTGCAGGTCAGAGCAGCCTCGTCACTGCTTTCCGAGACGGCGTTGATGTTTACTCGGCATTTGCTTCTAAGCTCTACGGAAGAACTATTACACGGGCGGACAAAAGAGAGAGATTCCTTGCTAAGACAGCTGTACTCGGGCTTCAATACGGCATGGGACCAGTTAAGTACATCGGGACTTGCCGGGCCCAAGAAAACATTAAAGTCGATCTCGAAGAAGCCACAAAGGTCGTCTACATCTACCGCGACACCTACTCGATGATTCCGGACCTGTGGCGCACGCTCGACCGGATGCTCGACATCATGGCAGAACCGGGTGCCCGCGCGACCCTGGGGCCGCTGGTGTTCATGCATCAGAAGGTCAAGCTGCCGAACGGGATGGAGATCGTTTACCCGAACCTGGAGAAAACCGATGCGGGGTACCAGTATACATTCGGGAGAAGTCTTAGAAATCTGTGGGGTGGCTCTACGCTAGAGAATATCTGCCAGGCGCTCGCGCGGATCGTGATTACGGAGAATATGCTGCGCATTGAAAAGGAACTAAAACTGCGGCCACTACTCCAAGTACACGACGAACTGGTGTACTGCATCGCTAAGGGCCGGGAACAAGAAATCACCGAAGCCCTTAATAAAATTATGACTGCGCCACCTAAGTGGGCCAGCAGCCTTCCATTAGACGTAGAGGTGCACTGTGGGGCGAACTTTGGCGAACTCAAGTAGCTATGAGGATCGGCTCTGGAAAAATACGATCCAGGACGGCGAGTGCCTTCTTTGGGCGGGGGATACCTGGCAGGACGGCTACGGAAAAATCTCCTGGCATGGAGTGCATTGGCGGACTCACCGTCTCGCCTACACGCTCAAGCACGGCCCTATTCCATATGGCAAGCTGATTCGGCATACCTGCGACAAACCCCTATGCCTAGTCGATGCGCACCATTTGCTAGGAAACGAAGCGCAGAATATGCAGGATAAGGTTGCACGAAACCGCCAGTCGCGTGGCAAGCGGCACTCTGATATTATGCGGGAAGTAGTTAAGCGCGGTAATGAGCATAGGTGGACAAAGCTGCCCGATAACAAGGTAGAGCTTGTCCGCCGTAAGCGGCTCGCCGGCGCAACCCTTAAGAGTCTAGCCAAGGAGTACGGTATGAGCATCAGTGGCATTCATCACATTTGCAGCGGACGAACACGTACGTGAGCCGCGAGTTCGCCTGGAGTTTCAGCGCTCTAACTCGATACGAGAATTGCCCGAAGCAGTACTACCACGTCAACGTCATCAAGGATGTGAAGGATGAAGACTCATCGTTCTCGGCGGATGGGCAGATTATTCATAAGGGCATGTATGAGCGAATTACAAAGGGAAAACCCCTCCCTCTCAACTATCGCTATCTGGAGTCGACGGCAGCTAAATTTGTGGGGCTCCCTGGAGATACATCCGGTGAACTCAAATTCGCCATGGCTCGTGATTTCCAGCCGACGAGTTATTTCGATCAATCAGTCTTCGTTCGAGTGGTTGTGGACCTTCTTGTCGTGGCGGGAAAGCGAGCTATTATCATTGATTGGAAAACAGGTAAGCCGCAGCCATGGTCGATTCAGCTGGACCTTACTGCGGCTGTTCTCTCGACTCACCTGCCGGAGATTGAAACATTCGATCTTGCGTACGTGTGGCTTAAGGATACGAAGATACCCCCCACTAGAAGCCGTCGAACGAAGTCATCTATGGTAGAGGTATGGAACAATCTCCTGCCGCGCGTCGCCAAGATCGAAGCGGCAATCAAGACGACCGACTTCCCGGCGAAGCCGTCGGGGCTCTGCAAGTACTGCCCGGTGAGATCGTGCCCGCACAACACAAACGACAGATGACGTGGACGGCGTGGATACTGCTGTTCGAATGGGAAGCTGTCGACAACGCGTCGCAACGGAGCCTATGGCGGTGAGTATCTCCCAACTGTTTTCTACAGAGCGGTACTGGCCGACCGACATGCGGCTAACTAACGGCCGGAGCCTCCACTGGAGTGGGGCGGTTGATATCGTAAATTTCCAGTTGAGTTTGTCCTGGTGAATACCAAATATAGCGCTTGGCTTGTGCATACGAATCAGGATGAGCAGAAAGACTGCTATTCCTGGCAGATGCAAGGGTGTGTGTTCGAATGACCCCCGAAGGCAAAGTAAAATCAAAAGTGAAGGAACTTCTCAACCTCCACGTTGCCTATCAGTTCTGGCCGGTACAGACTGGCATGGGATCACGGACACTGGACTGCCTTGGCTGTCACAGCGGCCGGTTCTTCTCGATAGAGACGAAAGCAAAAGGTAAACACATGACCGAACAACAGGCATCGATCGCTGACCGCATGCTGCGCTCCGGCGCGCGGGTCTTCGAAATTGACGGGGACCTGTCGGAACTCGAGTATTGGCTGCGGCTCGAGCCGCAGGTTTGCGTGTTTTCCTGATGGCTACCTTCGGCGCACAGTTTATATGGGGCGTTCCCGATCATTATCCTGGTGTGCCAGAGAATGAACTTTGTGACTGGATGTACGCCAAGCGCTACCAATGGATGCTGTTTTTATGAGTCTCCTAAAAAACCTATTTGGTGCAGCGACCCCTCCGCACCTGGTCACACAGGGACAGTCTCCGGCAATGACGGCCACCCAAGTCGCAATGCAGCAACAAGCATGGGCCGGGCAGCTAGGGCAGGCGCAAAGCCAATACCAGAACCAGCTCAATCAGCAGATGCAACAGATGGTTGGCGCTGCCATGCCTATACCGACCTTCAACGAACACGTGCCCGTATGGGACGAGGGCGGATACGAGCCCTGGCTGGGCAAACCGACGCATCGGACCGACTACTGCCAGCGATGCATGTTTCTGTGAGCGGATTCCTTACATACCAACCAGACGACGAGTTCGAACAGGCCTGGCGAGAATGCACGACAACTCAGACGATGTTCAACTTTCGCTGGATGCAGTGGTGCCTGTTCGAATGAAGCAGACACCAGGGCACGAGTGGGCCATGCGCGGATGGGGGCGGATCCTGTCCGGCAAAGAGGTGCGGCAGTTCCACGCTGCCGTGCGGAAGGCCCAGGAGAAGAAACTCGCGCCGCCGCCACCGAAGTGGGTGAACCCGTGGCAGTAGCTCAGGTCTCGTCCAAACACAAGGTTTTCATGCTGCCCTACGATCAGGGGCTCTACAATCTCATCCCTGGTACAAGGGTTGTAACATTGACCGGAGGTCCTCATGTCATTGTCCCGCACACAATTGAAACAACTAAACTCGCTCGCAACCTGGGGTATCGCGTGGAAGCTCCTATCATTGGCCAATACGATTGGGCTGGTGATACTCCTTTTGAGGCTCAGGAAGTAACCGCAGCCCTTGCCACTATGAATCCGAGAGCATTTATTCTCTCGGAGATCGGCACTGGCAAGACTCGCGCAATCCTCTACGCGATCGACTACCTGATCCGCGAGGGCGTGATTAAATCGGCACTGGTGGCCGCGCCCCTCTCGACGTTATCCCAAGTCTGGGATAAAGAGATCTTCCGGTATTTCCCGCACCTGAAGGCGGTCGTCCTGCACGGCACGCGCAAGCAGCGGCTCGAGCTGCTTAAAGGCGGCGCTGACATCTACATAATCAATCACGATGGCATCCAAACAATACAGAAGGACCTATGTGCAACTTCATCCATCGGGGCTGTAGTAGTGGACGAGTTATCGTACTATCGAAACGGCACGACGGACAGATGGAAGTCTATGTCGAAACTGGTGGAGGGGCGCCGGTACGTGTGGGGCCTGACGGGGTCCCCTACCCCCAACGAACCGGCAGACGCGTACTCTCAAATCAAATTGCTACGTCCCGAAGCTGTGCCGAAATACTACAAGCACTT